>SAMEA3387494__coassemble_1846_pt1 | contig 51204 bp, 49 predicted proteins | sample SAMEA3387494__metabat2_low_PE_042 | metagenome-assembled genome bin SAMEA3387494 (sample SAMEA3387494) | Felis catus | biome: Faeces | place: United Kingdom | collected 2012
CTTATTAAAATCGATCATAAAATATTAAATACACACTTTTCTTGACAAACCCGAATTTTTCCTCGCTTTGTATAAAACTCTTAGCACAAGAGAACTCTCTGCATAAACAAAACACTATTATCTTTCTTCTATTCTAACGTGTACAAAGCACGACTATGAACCTATTGTACATGTAAATGTTTTGTCTAAAGGAAAGAATCGTGAACAAAACTCCTCATATACGATGAACATAGGCTCTACGCTACTCCGAACATATTGTTTATTTCTTTTTACTTTCACAAAGAGGACTTTGTTCCTCTTTTTTTTTGGAGGAAAGAAATGAGAATAATTTCGTCAGATAAATTTACGAATGTGAATGCTTCTTTTCGTACGATGGTTCCTTTAGAACGATCTACGATTACGAAAATGAATCTGTTGTTATATATGATTCGACAAAAAACCGAGAAGTTTCCCACCAAACAAGCTTTAACGACGGCTTTAGTAAATAACTATGTCACAAAAGCAGGTGCTAGTTTAACTAGTTTTGGCAATCAGCTTTTATTTGATCTTCGCTTTCAATGGATAAGACCGGATTGGATTGCGGATGAAGGGTATGAAAAACGCGTTTGTCTATGCATGGAAGAAATCTTAGAACATCCGCTTTTTGATCAAGCAGGTTTAGATGAAGCAAAGTACATGTTAGAAAATCGCTTATTGCGCCAAATGGATGATCCCAATGCCTTGAGTTTATTGACCGCTTTTTCTTTAGTGGATAAAGATTCTTCTTTATCTATTCCAGTCCAAGGATCTTTGGATGATCTTGAGAAAATTACCTTAGAAGAAATGGAAGAATTGTATGCACAAATACAAAAAAAGCCAAAACATGTTTATGCTTGTGGCGTAATTAGTGAGCCTATGAAGGCGTTTTTGGCTAAGTATGATAGTTGTGAACCATTAAAAAATGACTATACGCTATTTTCAAGTGATCAATTCTATACAGAAGAGAAAGCAATGGATATATCTCAAACGAGTATTTCGCTTTTGTATCAAACGCAAGTTGCTCTTGATTCTGATTTGTACTTTCCTTTATTAGTGATGAACGCTTTACTAGGACAGGCTCCTAATTCTATGCTTTTTACGGAAGTTCGGGAAAAGAACAGTTTCTGTTATTCAATTTACAGTCAATTGATTCGCTTTGATGGTGTTTTATATATTTCCACAGGTACTAATCGAAAATCTATTGCTCCTGTTTTAGAGGAAATTGATCGGCAAATCCAACGCCTTCGTGAAGGTGATTTTTCTTTGGAACAAATGGATATTGCGAAAAAGGATTTAAAAGATGGTCTTGTATCGGGACAGGATAGTGGTATTTCTCTAATAGAACAACAATTCTTAGATGATTTACTTGGTCGACAAACATGCTTAGAAGAGCGTTTAGCAGCTATTGATGCGGTAAGTGTAGAACAAATTCAAGAAGTTGCGCAGCAATTAAAAGCTTTTGCACAAGCTATCATCGAGGAGGCGGATGATGAAACAGTATAATATGACAATCCAAGAGAAAACCTTGGCCAATGGTTTACATATGATTTTGGTTCATAAACCAGGGTATTATTGTTCTTTATGTACTTTGGCAACGGATGCAGGAGGGTTTGATCTCGTTCAATCTTATGAAGGAGAACAGCTGCACTACCGCACAGGGTGTGCCCATTATTTGGAACATCAGATGTTTCGTTATCATGGTTTAGATGTAACGGAAGAATTTGCGAAAAATTCGGCAAGTACAAATGCCTTTACTTCTTTTAATAAAACGGCTTACTATTTTCAAACGACTTCGGATATTCAAGCTTCCTTAGAGCTTTTATTAAACTTTGTGGAAGAATTGGATATTGATGGGGAATCGGTAGAGAAAGAGCGTGGAATCATCTTAAGTGAGTATGATATGTATGACCAACAGCCCGAACAAAGACTGTTTAAAGAAACGTGGCGTTCTTTATATAAAAACCATCCTTTACGAATTGATGTGCTGGGGAACCGGGAAGATATTCAAGAAATGTCTGTAGAAGATTTACAGAAGTTCTATAAGTATAATTATGATCCTAGTCGCTTAACGTTGATTGTTGTTACGGGAAAAGATATTGATGAAATTGAATCTTGGGTTACAGCACATCAAGCTAAAGTTCCTTCTAGAATTGATGGGGAAGTCAAACGAATTATTCCATCGGAAGACGCTTTGGTGAACCGGTCGCATACGGAATTAGAAATGGATATTTCTATGCCTTATGTTTGTGTAGCGTACAAGTTTGAGGCAGAAAAGGATATTCAATTGGCACTGAAGAAAGATTTTGCGATTCAGATGGCTTTAGATGCCCTAATGAGCCCTTTAAATCCAAAATACCAGTCTTGGTTAGACCAGAAGATTATCACGCAGCTAGCGGGCGCAGAATGCGATATTACAACCGATCATGCGTATTTGCTCTTTTATGCTCAAACACCGAAAGTAGAAGCGTTTATAGAGCTAGTGAATGAACTTGTCAAAGATTTGGGACAAAGTCTAACGCAAGAGAATTACCAGGCTTTAAAGGCAAGAACCATTGCATCGAATATTCGTGGTCTTGATGCGTTTGAGAATTTGGCGATTGAATTATTAGAAGCGAAGATCATTGGTTATGATTATTGGCAGCATTTAAATTTAGTTAATGAAGTATCGAAATCAGAGATTGAAGAACTTCTTCAAACACTCGATTTCACAAATCAAACAATTACTACGATTTTGCCTAAAGCATCTAAATCGTAATAAAACATGTAATTTAGACATTGTAAACGCTATGAAAATGAGAGAATCAGGTTGATTCTCTCATTTGTTTATATATTTTAAATCCGTATGATGTAGATAAAGGCAGGTGATAAAAATGGTTAAAGTCCAATACCGGATAGGAGATTAGTTTATGAATGTTTTTTGTGTAGTAGGACAGATTGAGCAGTTGCCTTCGTTGAAGGAAACTGCCAATGGAATTAAAACTTGTAATGTCATGATTAAGACAGAACGAGCTTTCGCAAATAGTGATGGGGAATATGAGATGGATCATATTCTGATTGAAGTATGGCGAGGGCTTGCCGAAACGATTGCGAATGTTGCGCAGATTGATGATTTGATTGCTGTTAAAGGTCGTGTGGCATCTCGCAAAGTAATAAAAGACGACCGAACCTTTTATAATTATGCATTTGTAGCAGAAAAAATTGATTTTTTATCTTCGAAAGTTTAAAAAAAGCTGTTTTTCAACAGCTAAATATTTGTGAAGGAATGGAAACGATGCTAATTTTGCCGTGATTTACTTGCAATCGTTTACTTCCTTCCAAATTGTTCATGTAATCCTTCGGTAATAGCTTTAGGTATACGTACATTTTCCGTAAATGGGTTTACAACGATTGCGTGAACATTTTTTGCATCTACAACATACGCTAAGCAATCGACAAAAGCTATAGATTCCCATTCAACCTTTGTGTATTCATCAAGTGCTTCTTCCGTTGATGAAAAAACAGGGTAGAAACGATTTCCATCCATGTCGGCTAAAATATCAGGTTCGCCGTCTTCAAAACATGGAATGTATACTCGATTTGAGACGAGGGTCTGTAGCATGTCAACTAAATGATCGTCATCTTGGTTTTGACCGTATGCTTGTAGTTTTTCTTTGATAATATCCATTAGTCTATCCTTTCTAAAAACATATACAATTCGTTTACCTCCTTTTTGACGAGCTGTATATCTTATTGTGTTCAATTAAATCCAAATTCTATATCTAATATCTAATATCAAATATCTAATAAAAAGAGGCCAAAGCCTCTTTTTATTTGCATAGAATTAACGATTGTAGAATTCAACAACCAACAATTCATTGATAGGCTGAGAAGTAAATAACTCACTACGTTCTGGATAACGTACATAAGTACCTTTTTTCTTGTCAGCATCGAATGAAACAAAATCAACAGTAGCAACAGATGCTTCTAATGCATCGTTGATTGAACTCAAATTCTTTGAACGTTCACGAACTTCGATTTCTTGTCCTGGTTTCACTTGTAAACTAGCGATATCTACTTTCTTACCATCTACTAAGATGTGTCCGTGGTTAACTAATTGACGAGCTCCACGACGTGTACGAGCTAATCCCATACGATAAACAATGTTGTCCAAACGACTTTCCAACATGATTAAGAAGTTTTCACCAGCAGCTCCTGGTTTTTTACTTGCTTTAGCATACGTGTTAGCAAATTGTTTTTCGCTTAATTGGTACGTATGACGAATACGTTGTTTTTCTTGTAATTGTAAACCGTAGTTTGTTAATTTTGGACGACGTCCATTTCCGTGTTGACCTGGCGCATAGTTACGACGAGTAAGTTCTTGTCCTGTTTCCAAGATAGAGAAATCTAAACGACGAGACTTTTTCCAAGTACTTCCTGTGTTTCTTGACATAAGTTTCCTCCTATTGTTTTTCTGCAAAACAATAACAGTACAAATCACCACAAGGTGTGTTATAAAAGATGTTTTCTTCTATTCAGCTATTAGTTACTCACATCGCTATTGCTTATAACGCATATCTCTTGGCTTTGTATGCTGCTATCAATTTATGCTTTAGTATCATATCAAAGCTAGTAGTGAAAATCAAGAAATATTCGTGGAAACTAAAGATAAGTTTTGCTATAATAGCAATAGCTTTGTGTAGGAGGATTAGGAATGGAAAACGTCATGCAGTTTATCACTTTTATTCAAGAAAAAACTTCTTTAACAGTTCTTATTTATATATGTATCGCAATTCTGATATTGGTTTTGCTAACAATGATTTCAAACTCGATGCGCAGAAGAAAAGCCGCTAGTCGTTTTGAAGAATTAGAAAAAGAAGTGAATGAAGTTCGCAATAATTCATTGGATTATAAATTTAATAAAGCCAAAGCATTCTCAAAAGCGAATGCGGATATTATGGAAAGAGTCAATGAGTTATCCCCAAAATACAAGATTTGTATTAAAGGTATGGATGACTGTGATACTTTATGTGAACGCGCAAATGATTATCTTGATGGGCATCGTACCAAAAAAGCGATGCGTACAATGGATGAATTGGAAACATGTTTAGATGATGCAAGAGAGAGAATTCGTATTGTAACGAAAGCTTTAGATAATATTCTTGAAAAAGAAACCGAAGTACGTGATTTTGCGAATGCTTTAAAAGAACGTTTTGCTTCCGTTAAAACAGTTTACCAAAACAATCGTCCTGCTTACTTTAAGGCTACGACCTATTTTGATTCTCGTATTCAAGAAATTGAAAATGAATTTACCAGCTTTGAAGAATGGATGTATGCCAGTGAATTTAATAAAGCCAAAGATGAAGGCGACAAGATTGCCAAAGAAATCGATGTGGTTTCTAGTGAAGTAGCTTCTTGTCCAGATTTATATGAACGTGCGATGGCTATCATCCCAGCTGCTGTGAATGAAATTCGCGAAAATGAAGCTGAATTAACGAAAGCCAATGTAGATTTGGCTTATTTGGAAACAGATAAGAAATTAAATACGGTATCCGAAAATCTACAAGCATCGATTCATTTGATTGATATTGGTAATTTAGCCGATGCCCAAATGGTATTAAGTGATATTACGGATACAATTTTGAATCTACAAGATCAAATGAATGCAGAAAAAGATGCCTATAATGAAATTCATGATGGTTTGGCTCAAAATGTTATTTCGGTAGATGAAATTGATGTGCAATTGAATGAAATCAAAACTTTATATGGAAACATTCGTGATCGTTTTGGTTTGGAAGACTGGACACATCGTTTTGCCCTTGCTGATGAACAGATGAATAACTTAAAAGAAGCTTGTGCCTTAATTCAAAAAGAACTAGATGAAGACAAGATGCCTCGTGTTGATGTGATTCACTACTATCGTGAATTTGCCAACGATATAGAAGAATTTAAAGGCCAAGTTAATGATATGAAGACGAAATTGCTGAACGCAAGTAGTGATGAATCACGTGCGAAAAAACAATTGGTTAAACTTCAATTGATTTTAAATGAAGTTCGTCTAAATGCAGCTACACGTAATTTACCAAGTGTATCGAGCCAGTTTGATGAAGATATTAAACAAGCGGAAGACATGATTAGTCGTGTTCAAGTTGTTTTATCGCATTCACCACTTGATGTTCCAACTTTGAATTCGGATCTACAAGATGCAATTGATTTTGTTTATAAACTTTACAACAATGCCAATAACTTAATTGGGGTTGCAGTTATGGTTGAAAATGCCATCGTATTTGGTAACCGTTTTAGAAGTACCTATCCTTCTATGAATACGGACTTAACGCGTGCGGAATTATGTTTCCAAAATGGGGAATATACGCGTGCTCTAAAAATTGCCATTCAAGCTATTGAAAACTTACACCCAGGAACTTATGAGAAATTAATCGCCCGCAAAGATCCTGCTGTGATGAATCAGGCTTAAGCAATGATTTATTTTGATAATTCTTCAACGACCTCTGTAGCACCAGAGGTCCTTGATGTTTATAAACAAGTCCTTTCGGATGTTTATGCCAATCCAGATAGTCTACATGCTTTAGGGCGTAAAGCAAGTAGTTTAATGGAGAAGTCGCGTGTGCTAATTGCTGGTTATCTTCATGTAAAACCTCAAGAAATTATTTTTACTGGTAGCGCAAGTGAAGCTAATACCATGGCTGTTGTTGGGTATGCCCTCGCAAACCAGTCGCGTGGAAAACATATTTTAATAAGCTGTGTAGAACATCCTTCCCTGGATCATTCGGCGGACTTTTTAAGTGAACTTGGCTTTGAAGTAGAGAAGATGCCTATCAATGAAGAAGGAATCGTTACAGCCCAAGAGGTGCAAAAAAGAATGCGTAAAGATACGATTTTAGTATCTACAATGCATGTAAATAATGAGATGGGGGCTATCAATCCAATTCGTGAAATTGAAAAGGTTGTACATAGTCATCCGACTTGTGCTTATCATGTGGATTGTGTACAAAGCTTTTCTAAGTTGGATATTCCTTTTGAGAGCTTAGATATGGCAACCATTTCAGCGCATAAGATTCATGGCTTAAAGGGCTCTGGTCTATTGATGAAAAAAGAGAAGTGTCAATTAAAGCCAGTTGTACAAGGTGGCCAACAAGAACAAGGTCTTCGTGGGGGAACGCAAAATGCCCCAGCCGATATTGTTTTGGCAAAAACGATTCGTTTGGCTTTAGAAGAACAATCGGAAGTATATGCCAAGGTTTCTAAAATCAATCAATATCTTCGTCAAGAACTTAGTAAGATTGAAGGGGCACATATCAATAGCCCAGATGCAGCATTGCCTTTTATTTTAAATATTGGCTTTGACCAGTTAACGAGTGAAGTTCTTTTAAATGCCTTGGATGCAAAAGGTATTTGTGTGTCAGCTAAGAGTACTTGTTCTTCGCATTCAGCCAATGAGTCAGCTACATTATTAGCGATGGGAAAATCAAAGAAAGCGGCAACGCATATGATTCGTTTATCTTTTTCTAAGTACAATACTTTAGAAGAAGCAAAAGAATTTATTAAAGACTGTAAGGAGATTATAAGAGATTATGGCTTATCACTATGATCATATTTTGATTCGTTATGGCGAATTATCATTAAAAGGAAAAAACCGAAATACATTTATTAAACAGTTATACCAAAATGTTCGTAAAGCCTTATCTGGCTTTCCAAACTTAGAATATGAGAAACAACACGATCGCATGTATATTTATTTACATGGGGAAAATGCAGATAAAGTCAGTGATGTTTTATCTTGTGTCTTTGGGATTTCTTCTTTTTCCCTTGCAGTAAAAGTGGAATCCGATATGGATAAGATCATCCAAGCGGCCAAGGATAGTGTGGATTTAACAACTTTCCATACCTTTAAAGTTGCAGCTCGTAGATCGGATAAAATGTTCCCATTTATCAGTGATCAAATTAATCGAAAAGTCGCAACAGAAATCTTAAAAAATAGCGATTGGAAAGTAGATGTACATCATCCAGATGTGAAGATTGTGGTTGAAGTACATAAAGAAGCAACATATATTATGACCAATCGAATTGCCGGTGCTGGAGGTTATCCAGTTGGTGTTGGTGGCAAAGCCATGGTTTTATTAAGTGGGGGAATTGATTCACCAGTTGCCAGCTATTTGATGATGAAACGTGGTGTGCATATTGAAGCGATTCACTTTGCGGCACCACCTTATACAAGTCAAAATGCCCAAGAAAAAGTTTTAAAACTAGCTTCAATGATTAGTGGTTATCAAGGAGAAATTTTGGTTCATGTGGTTCCATTTACGAACCTTCAATTAGCTATTTATCAACATGCCGATGAAAGTTATGCGATTACTTTAATGCGTCGTATGATGATGCGAATTGCCAGTGGCTTAGCGCAAAAACGTCATGCGCAAGCTATCGCAACAGGAGAGTCGGTTGGACAAGTAGCTAGTCAGACTTTAGAGAGTATGCAGACGATTAATGCGGTGACAAATATGCCAATATTGCGTCCGGTTGTTTGTATGGATAAAGTGGAAATTATTGATTTGGCTCGTAAGATTGGTACGTATGAAACTTCCATCTTGCCATATGAAGATTGTTGTACGATTTTTGATCCAAAGAATCCAGCTACAAAACCACGTATTGATCGTTGTGAAAAATATGAAGCACGTTGGGATTGGCAGTCGATGGTTCAAGATTGTATTGATCAATGTGAAGAAATTGTTGTTCGACCAGAAGTTGAACAAGAAGATTTATTTTAATAGGGTGATTTTCTCACCCTTTTTTAGGAGGAGTCTATGTTACGTTGTCCCATCTGTCAGGAAAAACTTGAAAAAAGCGATAGACAATTTGTATGCCCCAATCATCATAGCTTCGATATAGCGAAACAAGGTTATGTGAATTTATCTTTGAAACAAAAGAAGAATCAAGGGGATAATAAAGCCATGGTACAAGCACGTACGCATTTTTTAGAAAAAGATTATTATGCCTTTATGCGACAAGAAGTCTTGGACTTGTTGAAAAAATATGAAATTCATTCCCTGATTGATTTAGGTTGTGGACAAGGTTATTACACTTCGATGTTTCAAAGCGTCTGTGATCCATGTTTTGGGGTAGATCTGAGTAAAGAGGCTGTCCTTTATGCAGCGAAACAAAATAAAAATATTCAGTATTTAGTCGCTTCGATTTATGATTTACCATTTGAAGATGCTTGTTGCGATGGTGTTACATCCATTTTTGTCGGGCAAGCTGATCAAGAAGTACATCGGGTTTTAAAAGACCAAGGTGTATGGATTACCGTAGGACCAGGACCGAGACATTGTTGGGAATTAAAAGAAAAACTGTATCAAACCGTTTTAGAAAATCCGGAAGAACAAGACACAAAAGAGGGATTTGTCTTAGTCGAGAAAAAACACATTCAAAAACAGGAAAAGGTGGATGAGCTTTGGAACTTGTTGGAAATGACACCATATCGGTATAAAAGTCCCAAAGCAGGTCTAGAAGCTGTGAAGAATTGTTCTTCTTTGGATGTGACGTTTGAATTTGTGATTCGTTGTTGGAGAAAAATATGAAAACTAAAATAAAAAAATGGGGAATTAATGGAGAAGGAATCGCATATAAGAATAAGAAGCCAGTTTTTATTCCTTATGTTCTTCCCAATGAAGTAATTGAATATCATATCGTAAAAGAAAAACCACGTTTTATGCTTGGAAAAATGGATAAGTTGATTGAAAAATCCAGTCGTAGAAGATATCCTATGTGTCCAAAATGGAAAAGCTGTGGGGGTTGTGCTTTAATGCATGTGCAATATAAAGAGCAATGTAAGATGAAAGAGCAGATTGTCAAAGAATCTTTACGCAAATATGCCAATTATCAAGGAAAAGTGGAACCCCTCATGAAAAATCCTAATCCTTTAGGCTATCGAAATCTTTGTAAATTTGTTTTGAAAAAGGAACAAGGCGTTTGGTGCAGTGGCATGTATGCTACCAATTCCCATGACTTTGTAGCGATTGATCGCTGTATGATTCATGAAAAGAAAATCGAAGAAGTTCGAAGCCAATTATTGGTACTGATGAATCAATACGAAGTAGATGGTTTTAAACAACTTGTGATTAAAAATTTTAACCAAAAGGTTCAAGTGCTTTTTATTACGGAAGATGTATCTATTTCTTCTGATTTCATCGCAGCTTGTAGTCAAATTGAGGGATTGGTTTCCTTGTGGCAAAACATTAAAACCGATTATACGAAAGATATTTTTGGCAAAGAAATGATTCATTTAGCAGGCTTAGAAAACATTGAATTAACCTTAGACGATAAAACCTTACGTCTTTTACCGCGTTCTTTTTTTCAATTAAATACTGAGCAAGCGATTCATTTATATGACTTAGTAGCACAATGGACACCAAAATCCAATGTGTTAGTGGAAGCCTATAGTGGAATTGGAGCCATTAGCTTATTTGTCAAAGATCAGGCAAAAGAAATTATTGGGATTGAGTCAATTCAAGATGCCGTAGATAATGCCAATGAAAATGCCAAGCTTAATAATGCGGGACATGTTTCTTTTCTTTGTGCGGATGCCGGAAAAGCTTTAAAAGAAATTGTGCAGAAGAAAACAGTGGATACTTTGATTGTGGATCCACCTCGTACGGGTTTGAATACAGAAATGAAAGATACCATTCTTTCAGCTTCGATTCAAAATATCATTTATGTTTCATGTAACCCAGCTACACTTGGAAAAGATCTTAAACAATTGCAACAATGTTACAATATTAAAAAGGTTCAACCTATTGATATGTTTAGTCAAACACCACATGTAGAAACGATTTGTCTTCTTTCAAAAAAATAATTGATAGAATATCATGATAAGAAATGTATGGGGAAAATAATGTGGAAATGAATCAACAAGCAAACAATCACAAAAATGATGTAAATGAATCTATAACATCAAGGAAACCTCAGACAAGAAAGACGTATAGAACAGCATCAGGAAGATTGATTTCGTACTATGGCTGTGAACTTGGGGAAACGATTGTTTCTACGTCTTGTGGCACTCAAATCACATTAAGCGATTTTTTTGAAATCTTACTTAAATCTTGGGGTAAGGAATCCGCATATCCGAGTGCTCAGGAAGATTCGGCATATTGTTTAGCAAATGATCCGACATACGGTCAATGTGCTGTTACAGCTATGTTGGTAAATAAATTTTTTGGTGGAGAAATCAGAAAATTATGGGTATCAGGTGGCGGTACGCATTATTTTAATATCATTAATGGAAAAATAATTGATTTAACTAGAGAACAATTTGATTTGTATTCTATCCCAATGGATTATTCAGAAGCAGTTAATGTTCCATTACAGTATTGTGGTAAAAATCCTAATACAAGAGCTAGACTTGATGTATTAGAAAAGAATGTTTTTAAAAATATAGAGTGGAAATAAAGTGAATATATATTTAGTTGAGGTTGAATGACATTTAGATATGGATAAGAATACACTTGGAACCAGAGAATTGGAATTTGTGATTTTCTGAATTGAAAACGTAGTCGCAAAATTACATATCGATGTACCGAAAGTGTATGCCGCTCTGACAGAACAATCAGATATTTTGCAGGCATATATTATTCCTGAGTATGAGGTATTACGCACGCAAAGTAAGGAGTATATCGTAGATGACATTATCACTGTTATGCGAAACAGAATCATATTACCTTGGCGAAAGCTTTAGATCTTTTTTATCATTCCGAGTTATATAAACTCATGAGCGAAGGTGTATCTGACATGCATTGCAGGAGCGACCAATATCTTGTTGAAGAGTTAGAAGAAGAAATCCAAATGTTTCCAAATAAAACTTTGTGAATTCCCGTTAGTTAAACGGAACACATCGACTTTGCAGGAGAATAAAATGAGAATATACGAAATTCAAAATAGAAATCCACTGCAGATGAAAGAACTTTTACGTGTGTGGGAAGATTCTGTTCGCGCAACACATCTGTTTCTTTCTGATGCTGAGGTGAAAAGAATCAAAAAGTATGTACCTTATGCCCTGGAAAACGTAGAGCATTTGATTGCAGCTGAAGCTGAAAATTTAGTCGCATTTATGGGAATTCAAAACAAGCAATTGGAGATGTTGTTTGTAGCACCAGAGGACAGAGGGAAAGGCATTGGCAAGCAGTTACTTCAATATGGTTTCCGAACCTATGGAATCCGTGAGGTAACGGTCAATGAACAGAACCAGCAGGCTGTTGGTTTTTATGAGTACATGGGTTTTGAAACGTATAAGCGGAGCGATTTGGATGAGCAGGGTGGTTCATATCCACTTTTGTATATGAAGTGTCGTGATGCAGATTCGCATTGTTAGATAATAGAGAAGAAGGGAGACCATACGATGAAACAGAGTAAAAAGGTTTTGATTCCAATTATGATGGCAGCTATTTTTGAAATCATTGCGATTGTATTATGGTTGAGTAAAGATAATATTTTTTACTTATTTAATTTTACTTATATTGGGCTTTCTTTAGCACTAGGGATGTATTTATTTGGTAAAGAATATAGATATGCCAGAAGAGTTGTGCAATTGTTAGTGGGCATGTATATGCTTGTATATCTTGGCTTGATCTGCCAGGAGAATATGCAGATTGAAGGATTCTGGTATTATCTTTTTACTGGCGTCTTTGAAGCCGCTACGATTCATTATGCGGTAGCTAAAATATTTGGCCCATTGATCTTTGGCCGCGGTTGGTGTGGCTATGCGTGTTGGACCGCGATGATTTTAGATTTCTTGCCATATAAAATACCGCAAGAACCTAGAAAGAACTATGGTTGGGTACGCTATATAACCTTTGCCTTATCTTTTGTGTTTGTAGCAGCTTTATTTCTTTGTCATGTAGGAAATTTAGAGAAGATTATGTTCTGGGCTTTTATTGTGGGGAATCTTCTATATTATGCGATTGGGATCATCTTGGCTTTTGTATTTAAAGATAATCGGGCTTTTTGTAAATATGTTTGTCCGGTTACAGTATTCTTAAAACCGATGAGTTACTTTTCTTTGATTCGTATAAAATGTGATAAAACAAAATGCATTTCCTGTGGGAAGTGCAAAAGAATTTGTCCAATGAATGTGGATGTAACCGATAATTCCAGAAAAAGAATCAATGGCACGGAATGCATTTTATGCATGGAATGTGTGAAAAATTGTCCAAAAAAAGCTTTGTGATTGGAATTGGTTGAGTTAAAACTATACCAATATGCTATAATGAAGACCAATTAAGGTGAGTTATGAAACGAGAAGAGCTTTTTATATTAAGAGATATTGATTCCTTTGAACCGGCAACGGCACAGATGCGCAAGAAGGGTTATACGTTTTCCAATCGGGTATTAGAAGTAAAACGGGTACCTTCCAATCATTATCTGAGTCAGGAATTAAACGTACCATTGAATACAGAGCTTTTTCTATTAAGTCGTTTACGAATTGTCGAAGGATATCCGGTTTCTATTGAAAAGACCTGGATTCAATACGAAAAAGTAAAGGGTTTGGAAAAGGTTGACTTTAAGGATATTTCTTTTTATGCACTATTAAAAGAAAAATTTGGTATTCAAATTATTGAAACCAAAGAAGAGTTGTTGATTGTTAACGCAAAACAGTCAGAAAAAGAACATTTAAATACGAAACAAATCTTATTTGAAAAAGGAACTTCTTATATGGAAGGAGAATCTGTACCTTTTGAATACTTTGAAATGTCGAGTATTCCTTCGTTTTATCGGTTTAGGAGTGTGAGCGTCAATGGCTAAGAAAAAGTATGAACAATTGATGGATTTGCTTCAAAAAGACATTATTGACGGTAAATTGCCAGTTGGCTCTCGATTGCCAAGTGAAAGAGAACTTGCTGAGGCTGCTCATATGAACCGCATGACAGTTCGAAATGCGCTCAAACATCTGGAAGAAAAAAAGGTCATAATTTCGAAACGTGGTAGTGGATACTATGTGCGCAAACACACCAAAATGGTGGATGAATTTGAGTTAGGCAATGCGGAAATTTTATCACTAAGTGCTCAACTTCGTCAGAATGGAATGGAAGTTTCAAGACATACTATTTCTTTGCAGAAAATGGCAGTTCCACAATGGTTGTCGGATTCTTTTCCGGAAGAACAAGAAGTCTATGAATTAATTCGCTTATCAGAAGTTAATGATGAATCCTATGTTCTGCAAAAGGCCTACTTGCCGTATTCAAAATTTGAAGATATGGATCGTTTTAATTTTGAACAGTTTTCTTTATATGCGTATATGGAGGATAAAGGCTATCGACCTAAAAATATGGTTTCCATGATGCATATTGGACTTTTGCCAAAACAAGTACAAGAATGGATGGATCTACCAAGGGAAAATGTTTTTATCTTTGATGATAAAGGCTATGCCGAAAATCAAGATTTGGTTGAGTACACCATTTCGTATTACAATCCGAAACATACATCGTTTCGCTATATGACAAAAGGAATGAAAGAACACAAGAGCTGAAAGGCTCTTTTTCTATACCAATGTGGCAAAATATACAAATTGGTATAGCTATAATAGAAAATAATTTAAAAATATCTTGTAAGTGGTATAGTTATGTGCTATAAAAAGAACAGAAGTGGTATGCGATTACAGGAGGTAATTCAGATGAAAGTAATAGTATGTAAAGATTATGATGCAATGTCGAAAAAAGCTTATGAATACATGAAAGAATGTATCACAAGCAAGAAAAATGCCGTTTTAGGTTTAGCTACAGGAAGTACACCAGTTGGTTTGTACAAAGAAATGGTAGCTGATTATAAAGCTGGTAATACAGATTATAAAGATATTGTTTCTTATAACTTGGATGAATATGTAGGAATTGATCGTAACCATCCAGAATCTTATTATTCATTCATGCACAAAAACTTATTTGATTTAGTTGACATTAAAGACGAAAATACACATTTACCTTGTGGTACAACACAAGCCGATGCTGATGCTTATGAAGCCCAACTACAAAATGCGAACATCGATCTTCAAATTTTAGGAATTGGTCGTAATGGTCACATTGGATTCAATGAACCAGGTACATCTTTCGATATGGGAACGCATGTTGTAGATTTAACCGAAAGTACAATTGAAGCAAACTGCCGTTTCTTCGATAACGATCCAAACCTTGTTCCAAAACAAGCTCTTTCTATGGGTATTGCAGATATCATGAAATCAAAAGAAGTTTTGGTACTTGCCAGCGGTGTTGAAAAAGCAGATGCAGTAAAAGGTATGATTGAAGGTAGTGTTACCGAAGAATGTCCAGCTTCAGCTCTTCAAAATCATCCAAATGTGATTGTGATTGTTGATGAAGCAGCTGCTAGTAAATTAAGTAAGTAATACGTAAAAGAATTGGAGGAACCCTTTGGGATTCCTCCATTTTTTTTTATAAGTAGATATTAAAAATATGTACGGCAATATTGAAGTAAACCAAAATAGAACAAGTATCTACGATGGTTGTAATCAATGGACTTGCCATGATGGCTGGATCGAGTCCTACTTTATTGGCAAATAGAGGTAGAACACATCCAATGAATTTTGATAGGATGACAACTACGGCTAAAGATAAAGCAACCACAATCGCAATTTGCGGATTTTGATATTGAATAAAAATACGTAAACCATTTGCGACCGCAAGGATGGCACCAACAATTAAAGAGATACGGAATTCTTTAAAAATAACCCGGAATAAATCTTTAAATTTAATGTCACCTAAAGCTAGACCACGAATAATCAAGGTCGAACTCTGTGAACCACAGTTTCCACCGGTATCCATTAACATAGGAATAAAGGAGACCAAAAGTGGTACGGCTTGGAAGGCATTTTCATAACGGGTAATAATGCTTCCGGTAATGGTTGCAGAGAACATCAAAATCAATAACCACATAATACGATGTTTGGCATGTTGCCATACGGTTGTTTCAAAATAGCCTTTTTCATTTGGTTCAATGGCAGCCATTTTGGAAATATCTTCGTTGGTTTCATCAATCATGACATCCATGACATCATCGAAAGTTACAATTCCCACAAAACAGTTTTCACTATCTAATACCGGCATCGCAATCAAGTCGTATTTTCGGAATAGTTTAGCAACTTCTTCTTGGTCGGTATGCGTTTGTACCGAGATGATATTCTTGTTCATTAACTTTTCAATTTTGGTGTCACGATTGCTGGTAATTAAGCTTTTTGCGGATACAATACCGAGTAATTTCTTATTCTCTAATACATAACAAGTATAAATTGTTTCCTTATGAATCCCTGTAGCTTTGATATGATCTAATGCTTCTTGTACGGTCATCTCTTGTCTTAGGGAAACATATTCAATGGTCATGATGGATCCAGCACTGTCTTCAGGATATTTACAGAGTTTATTAATGATATTGCGCTTTTGGGGATCCACACTTGCTAAAATTCGTTTTTTTAAGTTGGCTGGTAAATCTTCTAATAAGTCGACTGTGTCATCCATATATAAAGAATCGATGACTTCTTTTAATTCGGATTGGGTAAATAAGTCTACAAGGTGCGCTTGCATAGATGAGCTCATGCAGGAGAATACTTTGGATGCTTCATCTTTAGGAATTAAACGGAATGCGAAAGCACAGTCTTTTGGGTCTAGACTTTCTAATAATTTGGCATTGTCAATAGCGTTGTTCTGGGTAAGAACGCTTTGTGCCTTTTTGTACTCCTTGGATGAAAGGAGTTGAATGAAGTTTTCTTTTTTCATGATATCTTTCCTCTACTTTCTTTTTGCACAAATGATAATCTAGGTCATTTGACATACGTTCTCACCTCCTTTAAAAGAAAAACGCCATTGCTCCTTGAACAATGACGTAATAAAAATTCTTATACCACCGTTCAAGCTTTAGTATCGCAGGGCATATGAATTGCATTAAATAAAGCCTTCACGACTTCATCTGTTGACCAACGAGTTGTGTCTCCACAACTTTGCGGCAGCAATCTTAGGAATTCCAAATCCCTGCGGTAACCTCACCTACCGTATTTCTTTTTCCGAAACAATCATAGTGGAATCATAAAAAAGTGTCAACCCCAAAAATAAAAGGTCCTAACATTTGTTTTTTTACACAAGTGTTAGGACCTTTATGAAATAAATCTATTCATGATTACTCCCATCTATTTGATCTCTCCTTTCTTTATCCATGGATTTATATTTCATGGATAATTGATTAATTGTACATTGGTCTGTACCTTCCTTTTGTTACTTTTAGTATAATTGAGATTCTTGTAAAGAAAAGCAATCTGGCAGCATTGGACATTGAAGTGGAATGTTTGGTTGAACTAGAAAAAAATCTGCGTTTACAGAATGATAGGATTATGGTAGAGTGTGTTCAGAACATAGAGCAGAGTAGAATGCAATGCGTAAAGTGCTTCTTGTACAGGGAGTTGACAAGAAGACGAAGAGGTAAAACTTGCGATATTGTATTCGCATCCCGCTGCTACATATCTTGGTTCATTCCTTCTTATGTAGTAATAGGACAGACTGCAAAGGAGGTTTTTTATGTCAAAATTAAAAGATGTTCGAACTTTAACCATGACCGCAATGCTTGTTGCCATTGGAATTCTATTGGGGTTCTTTAAGATCCCTATTACTGAGTTAATTGAGATTCGTTTTATTGCCTTGCCAATTGCCATTGCCGGCGCATTGTTTGGACCTGGTTTAGGAGCTGTAGTAGGAATCTTAATTGATGTTGGCGCTTTTATTGCCAAACCAACAGGGCCATATTTTCCTGGCTTTACGATTAGTGCTGCCATTTCGGGAATTCTTTTTGGCTTGATGCTCTATAAGAAAGAGATGAGTGTCAAACGTATTTTATTGACCCAAGTCGTTTATACTTTGATTATTGGTTTAGTTGTCAACAGTATCAATTTATCCATGCTTTATGGAACAGGTGTTTTGGTTTTAGTAAGTGCCCGTTTATTAAAAGAAATTGTGATGATTCCAATTAATGCCTTTTTACTTTTCTTAGTCTTAAAGCCCTTACCAAAGATTCCTTTTGTGAAAAATTTTGGGTTAGCCCATGAATAGCGAAGAAGTGCTTTCCTATTATGCATCTTTTCCGGTGTTTAATCCCAAAGATGTGGTAGCAGGAAAAGCGGAAATGTCTTTAGATGGCATCAAAAAGGTTTTGTCTGCAATGGGCAATCCGCAAAACAAATGCCAGATTATTCATGTAGCTGGAACCAATGGGAAAGGTTCGACAACGGCTTTCTTACATCAGATCTTTCAGGAAAATGGATACAAAGTGGGGGTTTTTAATTCACCTATGGTTGATCATTTTACGGAGCAGATTCAAATCAATCACCAAGATATTTCTTTAAAAGATTTGGCTTTTTATACGACAGAAGTTGCTCAAAAGGTAGAAGATTGTGGTTGTGCATTAACAAGTTTTGAAACCTTGGTTTGTGTAGCTTATGCGTATTTTTATCAATCGAATTGTGATGTTGTTTTGATGGAAGTAGGGCTAGGTGGTATACAAGATGCAACCAATGTGATGGAACAGTCCTTGCTTTCCATTATTACTTCAATCAGTTTTGATCACATGGAAGTATTGGGAAATACCCTAGCGGCTATTGCTGAGAAAAAAGCAGGGATTATAAAAGAAGGTGGCATGGTTCTTTCCAGTCAACAGACTTCTGAAGTTGATTCGGTTTTAGAAAAGACTTGCCAGGCAAAAGAAGCTTCTTTGCATCGCGTAAAAGAAGCCCAATTGATTCAAAGAAATGTAGATGTACAAATCTTTGCGTATGAAGGGGAAGTCTATACGATTTCTTTATTGGGAACGTATCAAATACAAAATGCAAGTTTAGCTTTAGAAGCTATTTCTCTTTTAGAAAAATGTGGTTGGTCTTTTGATTTAATTAAAACCAAACAAGCTTTAGCACATACCTATTGGCCCGATCGTTTTGAAATCGTACATCGTAATCCGGATATCATTGTAGATGGAAGCCATAATTTAGATGGATTTAAACGTTTAAGAGAGAGTTTAGAAACCTATTATCCAAAGCAGAAAGTAACTTTTGTGATGGGTGTTTTGGCCGATAAGAAATATGAAGAAATGTTTCAAGTAATTCTTCCTTTAGCTAAGCGTGTCTATTGTGTAAATCCAGATAATCCGAGAGCTTTAAATGCCGAAAAAGCTAAGGAAATCGTCGCAAGCTATGGCGTAGAAGCCAAGGCTTGTACGATTGTGGAAGCCATTGATTTAGCTTGCCAGGATGAATTAGTCTGTATCTTTGGATCTTTGTACTATGTTGGTAGTGCGAAAAAGATCCTGCAAAAAATCTATTGATTTATGTCTTAAGATTTGTAGTACAATAAAATCGTTAAACAAAGATAGAGGAAATACTCTATCTTTTTCTACGGAGTTTTTTTATGAAAAATATTGATATGACAAGTGGAAGTATTTCCCAAAAATTAGTCTTATTCTCTTTGCCTTTAATGGCTGCCAATCTTTTGCAGCAACTCTATAATCTGGTCGATACATGGGTAGTAGGAAAGTATGTTGGTTCGATTGCCTTAGCTGCAGTTGGATCCAGTTATACATTGATGACTTTTTTGACTTCAATACTCATTGGTTTATGTATGGGATGTAGCAGTTTCTTTGCGATACAAGTAGGAAAAAAGGATTGGCAGAAGTTTGAACAAGGTGTGTTCATCTCTTCTATAGGTATTGGTTTATGTACCCTTGTCATGTATTTTTTAGTTAGCTTTGGACAAACAACCATTCTGTATTTTTTACAAGTGCCAAAAAATGTGGAAGGGGCTATGGCCACATATGTGCAAATCATCTTTATTGGTTTATTTGCGACAAGTATTTATAACTATTTTGCGAATATTTTGCGGGCTCTGGGGGATTCTTTATTGCCTTTATTTGGCTTAGCTATTTCGGTTGTATTAAATATCTTCTTAGATATCTTATTTGTCGTACCTTTTCAATGGGGTGTAGCTGGTGCTGCCTGGGCAACGGTACTTAGTCAATTTGTTTCCGCCGCTTTTATGCTTCTTGTCGTATGGTTGAAATTTCCGATTTTTCGGGTGAAACAAGAAAATCGCATTTGGTCAAAAGATATTTTATCTTCTATTTTACATCTTTCTTTTATGACCTCGCTCCAACAATCTATTATGAATTTTGGTATCTTGTTGATACAGGGATTAGTCAATAGCTTTGGTTCAATTGTCATGGCAGCTTTTGCGGTAGCGGTTAAAATTGATACCTTAGCCTATATGCCGGTACAAGATTTTGGCAATGGCTTTAGTTTATTTGTTTCGCAAAACTATGGTGCAAAACAAGAAAAAAGAATCCAAGACGGTCTAAAAGTAGCTATTACCTGGATTGTACTATTCTGTGTTGTGATTAGTGTAGGGGTAAATATTTTCTCGGATTCTTTAATGGGCTTATTCTTAAGTGATCAATCCCAGGCCATAATCCAAGTGGGTAGTCAATACCTGCATATTGAAGCAACTTGTTACATTGGAATTGGCATCTTGTTCTTATGTTATGGCTATTATCGAGCAATTGTAAAGCCAGGTATGTCTGTTATCTTAACCATTCTTTCTTTAGGAACCCGTGTTCTGCTTGCCTATGCATGTTCACCATTCTTTGGGGTAACTGCGATTTGGACGGCAATTCCTATTGGTTGGTTTTTAGCTGACTTTGTCGGTATTCTTTACTACTTTAAAAATAAATCACTTCAAGCATCTAAACCGATTTAGGGTTAGATTATTTATTTGATAGTTCTTCTTTACTATTTTTGATGCTATAGTAAAAGTAGAAATAACCCTAAATACCAGCTTTTTTAAAGTATATGACATAGATATTGTCTGTTTAAATGATAAATAATAAGTAATCAAAGAGAGAAAGTAATCTACATAGGATAATGTAGAGAAAGGAGAAACGTATATGATATCGTTATACCTAATATCTTTAGCGCTAAGTACGATGGGATTTGTTAGTGTGCTAATTATCATGCCAATAGTGCTAATTTATGAGACTTTAAAAATAATTTTGAAAAAGTGAAAATCGCAACAGGTTTTCACTTGCCTTTATTAAGTATATGACATAGATATTGTCTGTTTAAATGATAAATAATAAGGGGTCTCTAAAATAGTTTAGGGTTGTGTGAAAAATCAGGCTCTAAAATATTGTAGGGTTTCACCGAAAGTGAAAAAACTAAAAATATTGAGGAAATGAAAAATGGGTCATAATCACCACTTTCGTGGTGATTAGGCCCGTTTTTTGGTCTAATGATTTTTCTCTATTTTATTTGTTTTTCGTATAATGCCCTCTGGAAGAGCCTTTCATGCGAATCGATTTGTGTGAACCGGCATAATTTGGTTTAGTATCTTTATTCATACAATACAAGCATCTGTTTCTAAAACGGGGAAAGTTTTTGTATCCATTTGCGTTTTTCTTGATTTCATTCGTAACTCCATTTCGAGATTCCATGATGCCATTGGTGATTCGTCTGCCATTTATGAAGGTAAAAGAATTAACTATCTACTGAGACCATTTGATCAATGTATTCTTAAGTTTGAGAATCTCTGGGTATAATCTCTTCGGTGATAAGAATCACTCCTTCCAATGAAAAATCAAACGACCAAATATGATTTTACAATGGAAGGTTTTTTTATTTGCATAAAACACATAAAAATGGGACAAGCACGACCCTACAATAATTTAGAGGCATTTTATGAACTTTATAAAATGACCCTATGATATTTTAGAGGCTATGCTCGACCCTACAATATTTTAGATATCCCTTTTTTTGCATAGATGGTTAAAGTGTATTATCGGCAAAAACAATTTAAAGTAAAATTAAGTATATAGTTTTATTGCCGATAAAATGATATATTACCCATAGTAAGTATGATTTTTGAAAGGAAGATGGCGGATGAAATATCTTACAGTTGCTGAAATCGCAAAAAAATGGAATGTATCTGAACGTAGTGTAAGAAATTATTGTGCCCATGGTCGAGTAGTGGGTGCATTTCTTCTTGGAAAAACATGGAATATACCAGAAAATGCACAAAAGCCAGAACGTGCGAACAAAAAGAAAGAAAAGCCAAAAAACTTACTGGATATTTTACAAGATGAGAAAGTTAATCAATACTCTGGAGGTATTTATCATAAGACCCAGATTGATTTAACCTATAATTCGAATCATATGGAAGGCAGTCGGCTAACCCATGATCAGACTCGATATATCTTTGAGACTAATACCATTGGTATAGAAAAAGAAGTACTGAATGTAGATGATGTGATTGAAACAGCAAATCATTTTCGCTGTGTTGATGAGATTATTGAACACGCACAAAAACCATTGACAGAAAAATTTATTAAGGACTTACATCTCATTTTAAAAAATGGTACCAGTGATTCTAGAAAAGACTGGTTTGTGGTTGGTGACTACAAGAAATTACCCAATGAAGTCGGTGGTAGAAAAACGGCTCTTCCAGAAGAGGTGCCAAAAAAGATGAAGGAATTGTTGGCAGATTATAACAACAAGAACGAAAAGACCTTTGAAGATATTCTAGATTTCCACGTAAAATTTGAACGGATCCATCCATTTCAAGATGGCAATGGTCGTGTAGGACGCTTGATTTTATTCAAAGAATGTTTGAAATACAATATCGTTCCATTCATTATTGAAGATCATTTGAAACTGTATTATTATCGAGGCTTAAAAGAATGGGATAGTGAAAAAGGATTTTTGATAGATACTTGTTTGAGTGCACAAGATAGGTATAAAACATACTTGGATTATTTTCGGATTAGCTATTAAGTCTAATGATTTATGTAACGAAAACATTCGTCGAACATACATATTTAAATGTTGAAAATCATAATTTAATAGTAAAGTTACACTTTTAACATTCTAAATGATAAAATATAAATAAATTTGTTAAAAGGAGCTTGTTGGAGATGCGAAAGAATGTGTTTGGCTTAGATATTCAATATGATACTTGGAATCATAAAGATGATTTACCGCTTTATTTAATAGATACTTATACGTTTTATCAAGCTATTATAGGAGAAGAAAAATGTCTTATTCTTGTACCAAAAGATTCTTTTCCAACTATTTCTGCTTTGATCAAACAAATCCAAAAAATTCATAATATAGAGAATGTTCCGGTAGTTTTTATGTTTCCATCGATTTCCCCTTATCGTAGAAAGAGTTTTATTGAAAACAGAATTTCTTTTATTACAGATAGACAAGCCTTTTTACCTTTTCTTGGAACATATTTGATGAATGAGGCCTCATGGAATATGAATCTAGAACATTTTACTTTTTCTACACAAGAAGTCTTTTTGTATTACCTGTATCAAAACCAAGAGCGTTTATATGTTAGTGAAATAGGAAAACAATTATCGTTATCTGCTATGACTCTAACTAGAGCAGTTAGGCAGCTAGAGGCTACAGGATTATTTGAGGTATTCAAAGATGGAGTAAGAAAATGGATTCAAGCAAAGGAAGATCGGTATACATTATTTAAAAAAGTTAAACCATATCTTTTATCACCAGTCCGGTGTAGCGGATATATAGATAAAACGGTAATCACAGAAGAACTTGTTATTGCAGGAGAGACGGCATTAGCAGAAAAATCTATGATGAATCCCAGTAAATGTCTTACCTATGCAGTACAAAAGAACATATTTGATAAAAACAAATTGGATAAAGAGCTAATTGATCCAAATACACAAGTAAGATTGGAGTTATGGGCTTATGATCCGATGTTGTTTTCTGATGATTCAATGGCTGATATTCTATCTGTAATTTTATCTCTTAAATATACTAAAGATGAAAGAATAGAACAAGCTATAGTAGAAGTTGAAGAGAGGTTATTAAAATAAAAAAATAATGATAAATAGATTTAGTACATTTAAAGAATATTTTAAAGGTTTTGAAAATCAGTATGTTGTTATTGGTGGAACAGCATGTGATTTGATTATGGAAAGTGAAGAACTTCCTTTTCGTGCAACAAAAGATTTAGATATTGTTTTGATTGTAGAATCAATTACACCTGAATTTGGCAGAAGATTTTGGGAGTATGTGAAAGAAGCTGATTATCAACACATAAATAAAAGTACAGGAGAAGCGCAATTTTATCGTTTCTCATATCCTAAAAGTAAAGACTATCCATACATGATAGAGCTATTTTCAAGAAATCCATATTACATATGGTTAACGGAAGATGCCATCATTACACCATTTCCAATGGAAGAGGAAGTATCTAGTTTATCTGCCATTCTTTTAAACCAAGCGTATTATGAATTGCTAAAAGGTGGGAGAATTATGGTTGATGGTATGCCTATCTTGAAAACAACTTGTTTGATTGCTTTTAAAGCAAAAGCTTGGCTGGATTTGCGCGAAAGAAAATTAAATGATGAGCATGTTGATAGCAAAAATATCAAAAAGCATAAGAATGATGTTTTTCGACTAGCCCAATTGATAACAGCTAAAACAAGACAAAAGTTAGTCCCAGAAATAGCGAGGGATCTGAGAGAATTTTTATGTGCTATGGAAAATGAAGAAATAGACTTAAAAGCAATTGGAGTAAGAGGAGGTGACAAGAAATCCATAATAATGCTTTTGTATCAATGCTTTGAACTAAATGACACAATCGACTGATTTTTGATAAGTAAGACCTTAAGATTTGAATACGTATAGATACAGATGTTTTTTTATTGAAAGACATCTGTTTTTTTTAGTAAATAATGTTTTTGACATTAATAATGTCAATATAAGTGATAATAAGGTGTTAGTACTGCAAGCATCACTATATGTAAGCTTTTACATAATAGTGGTATAATCCTATTAACTGGTAGAGAGAGGTTTAAGATGAATAATAATTTAACAGTTAGTTTTGATATTGGAATTGGTTCTGTTGGTTGGGCTGTTGTTGATCCTGATCATGCAAAATTAATTGAATTTGGTTCGCATGTTTTTAATGAAGCCACTTCTGCTCAACAGGCCAGAGGATTTAGGTCTGCTCGAAGAACACAAAGACGAAGAAAATGGCGTGAAAAACAATTGCTAATGGCTTTTGTGGATTTTGGTTTGGTCACAGAAGATGAATTGAAACAAGAAGGGTATTTGTCTTATACAACAAATAATGATTTGATTAAAAGACCAAAAGAAGAAACGGTTTATCATTTGCGTAATAAAGCTTTGGATAATCCAGTTTCTACTAGAGAACTTATATTATGTCTTTATAACATTTGTAAAACGCGTGGCCATTTTTTGTTGGAAAACGTAAATTTTGAAAGAGATACAGTAACTTTTGATTTGTTTAAAGAAAAGTTTTATGCATTAACGAATGATTATTTCACTTTTTCTTCAATTGAAGGTAAAGAAGAATTTGAAAAAGAAGTTCTTAAAGAAATCTATAATAAGAAACTGAAAAGTAATGAAATAAAATCCAAATTAAAAAAGATGGATTGTGTTGAAACTGAAGAGATGGATGCTGCACTTTTAGAAATTTGTAAATTGATTGCTGGTTATAAAGGTGAATTAACAAAGATTTCTGAATCTGTTGTCTTACCTGAGAGTGCAACGAATGTCAAAGTACAAGAATTATTGAAAAAAGATAGCTTGAATGATTTTTTAGAAGGCATTATTGAGTTGTATGACTTAATTAATATTGCGGCTATTCTTAAAAAATATAATTATATTTGCCAATTAAATGTTGCTGAATTGGATAATGTGAAAGAGGTTTATAAATTAGAAAACACCGACAACGAAGAATACGATAAAAAGAAAAAAGAGATTCAAGCAAAGATGAAGTCAACAGGTGTGAACGGAAATCGTTTACGTGTTGTAAAGAATATGTAAAATAAATTTCCGAATGGATTATATTTGAAAGAAGCAAAACGTATTCTTGAAACCCAACAGAGATATAATTCAAAAATCACAAACGCTTTTATTGAAGTTTGTCTAGGAATTATTAAAACACGAATTCCTTATTATATTGGACCTCTGGACGAATCCGCAAAGAATGCTTGGTTAACTAAAAATCATGCCTTTAAGTATAGTTATGATTACTCAACCAAAGAATTGCATGCAGTAGACGAAGAAGCCAGTATTAAAAAATGGAAGTATCAAATGATATCAAGATGTACCTATCTTCCTGATGAATTTGCTTTGCCAAAAGGATCTTTGTTAGCAGAAGTATTTAGTATTGTGAATGAAATGAATATTTTGACGGCAAAAGATACGGATGGAAATACGTACTATTTAACAATGAAGGATAAGATTCATATTTTTGATGAGCTTTTCTTAAAGAAAAAGGAAATAATAAAATATGATGAAGTGAAAGATTTATTGAATTTGCAGTCGTTTGGCCCTAAAAATGGTGGTTTTGGAAAGAATTTTAAGAATAGTTTAACGCTTTATCATCCAATTGTTTCTCTTCTTCCTGAACTAAGACTAAAATCCATTTTAGATGTTTTTGCAGAAGAAAATAAAATTAAACAGCTTGAAGATATTATTTTAAGTATCAATTTGTTTGATGAAGAAAGTTCAAAGAAACAGTATTTCATTAAACAGGGTTATCAAGAGGATGTATCCTCTAAACTATCTAAACTTTCTTCAAAAAAATTCTATGCGTTTTCTAAAGCATTTATTTGTGACACACCTATGGATCAAGAAAATCATTCTTTACTTGAATTATTGTTTGAAGACAATACGGCAGAATTTGTTAATGAACAAATGACGCGTATTCATAGTGCAACAGATGTTTATGGAAATAAGATTGATTTCGATGCTAATAAATATAAAGCTAAGTTAAAAGAAAATAAGGAGTTATCCATTGATTTACTAATGGATGATGGCAAACCTTTTATGCCGATTTCTCGTCCAGTTATTCGATCTTTAAATGAATGTATGAAGGTATACAAGGAAATTATTTCTATTTATGGTGTTCCTAAAAGAGTCGTTATAGAAACAGCGCGAGATCTAAAAGATAGTTCTCGAAAAGGAGAAGTTCCAGCAAAACACTTTGATCAGATGAAATCAGCTTATGATTATTTGAAGAAACAAATCAAAGAACAAAAGTCGAATCATTTATTCAAAGGAAATGAAATGGTAGATTGGGAAGAAATTGAAACATATTTATCTAGGAATAAACGAAAAATCGAACTGTATATTCGTCAGAATGGATTAGATATGATTTCTGGAGAAAGAATCGATATAAATCGTTTGGATAATTATGAGATGGATCATATTTTACCACGTGGATTCGGAGATAATTCGATGGATAATATGATGTTGATTTCTAAATCATTAAATGCCGCCAAGTCAAATCGAGTGCCATTAGAATTTATTGAATCCGGTGAGGCTTTAAATTCAGATGAGCAATTTATTACATCTAGTTCATTTGTGAGAAGAGTAAATAGCTTATTTGAATTAAAGATGATTTCAGAAAAGAAGAAAGATCGTTTGTTATTAAAGAGTTCAAAAGACGTCGAAGGCTTTATCAATCGAAACTTGGTGGATACACGTTATATTATTAAAGAATTTATGGCTATTCTAAATGCTTATCATGACGTAAACCATTATGATACGCATGTTGTTGCGTTAAAGAGTGCATTTACTGATACATATCGTAAAAATGGTTTCCACATGCAGAAAAATCGTGATGTTGGTGTACAACACCATGCGCATGATGCAGCTATTCTAGCTATAGTAGATAAGATGTTATTAACGTATTATCCAAATTATGATTCAAGAGGAAACATGAAAGCGTATCATAATTTCTTATTGAATTTGAATAAAAATGAAAAGAACCAAGCAGAGAAAGATTTTGGTGGTTTTACTTGGATTATGTATCAAAAGGCTTTTCATGAACGATTGAATGATCAAGATTCTTTATTGTCTCAAGTGAAATCTAGAGTTCCTTTATTCTCGGTAAAGGCTGAAAAGAATTATAAAGGGCAATTCTTTGATGCAACCATGTATCCACAAAAGGATAAGAAAACAAAGAAAGAAACAAAAAAAGGAATTCTTGGTGAATTTGGAATTAATAACGATAAACATATTTTTAGTGCAATTAATTGTGTAGCCGTAGACTTTTATAAGTATACAAATAAGAGGGGAAAGAAGAAGCACTTAGGTGTTCATATTCCAAAAGTTATTATTGATGATCAAGGGCGGATTGATCAGGATAAGTATAAATTCTTAGTAAAGGAATATTATAAAGTTCCTGAATTATTTGATGAAAATGGTAATATTATCCAAGGTTATTTCCGATTTAGAGCCTTTAAGAATGATTTGATTTATGATTCAGTCAATAATGAACTTCAGATGTTTAATATTGGTAGCATAGCAAATAAGAAGCTCGAAATGAAACATATAAATATTTTCTCTTATGATGATTTGTACCGTTTGATGCCATTCTATAAACGCTCAATTGTTGAGCAATTTAATATTAAAGATAGGTTTTTAAATCCGCTAGGATCAACTTTATTTAATGAAGTTAATAAACAACAACTAGTTGATTATTGCATAGATAATTTGATGGCAGTAGAAGATGTTGCAAGATATAAAAAAGGTATATTTGAGTTGTTAAAAGGCCAATCGACTCTATACTCTTTTGTTGAAGAGATGTCTTTTTTAAGTATTATAGTAAATCGTAAATGTACATGGCCAAAAATATTGGGCCAATATTGTCCAAAAGCAAATGCTCCGTATTCTGAAAACGAAGATGGGCAATACTTTAAAGTAAAAACATCTGTACTTGGAGTTCGTTTTCATAAAAATGAAGATGGTAAATTGGTGATTTCTGGACCAAATCGAGCAGCAAATAAATTTTCTAAGATACGTAAAGAAGATTTTTCTTGGCGTATTTGTCGGGACATGATAGAATGATGTTGTTCAAATAATACGAATTAACGCATTCTGGAAGAATAAGAAAATTCGAAAACTATTAGAGGTGACAATTGTGTTCACCTCACTTTTTTATAATGGTTTATATGAGCTGGAAAACAGTCGTCATAGGTTCAGAATGTAAAGTATCGTTAACAATGAATCGAATGAAAATCACTATTGGTGATGAGTATCACAATATTCCTCTTTGTGATTTAGATACCGTTATTTTTTCTCATGATAAAACAGTCATTACTATTCCTTTATTATCCCAACTTATTGAACATAATATTAATGTAGTTATTTGTGATAGTCACAATGATCCTATTGGAGTGTTTCAGGCATTTAACACTCACTCTTTGGTTTTTAAACAACTGAATAAGCAAATCAATTGGAAGAAGACCAGAAAAAAGAAACTTTGGAAATTAATTGTGCGAGATAAAATTCAAAGTGAAATGGATGTTCTTCAATTACTTGAAATAGAAAATGCACCGATTGATTTATTAAAAGAGTATAAGAATTCAATTTATAATGATGATCAGACGAATCGAGAAGGAGCTAGTGCAAGGATTTATTTTAAAACTTTGTTTGGCTCAGATTTTACTCGAGATGATTTAAGTGCAGTGAATTTTGCATTGAATTATGGGTATAAGATTGTTGCAAGTTACATTTCAAAATGTGTTGTTGCTCGTGGACTATTAACACAATTAGGAATTCATCACATTGGTGAAGCTAACGCATTTAATCTTACTTATGATTTTATAGAGCCAATTCGTGCAGTTGTAGATGCATGGGTTTATGACTCAATTACTGATCGATTTTCGATTGCGGAAAAACAAGCAATTATCGAGTTGTTACAAGCAAAAGTGTTTGTAGATGGCAAATGGTTCCGTTTAAATGATGCAATTGAAGATATAGTTGATTCCTATATAGCTTTTCTTAATGAAAAGACAGAAGAGGTTTTGCTTATTGATGTGAAAAAAGGAATTCAATTAAATTGTGAATAATAGATTTATGCGATTATTGTTATTTTTTGATTTACCAACAAAAACAAAACAAGATCTACGCGAATATCGTTCATTTGTAAAGTACTTAAAAAATGATGGATATTTACGGGTCCAGTATTCGGTTTACGCAAAACTGTGTATTAATAAAGACTCTGCAAAAACAGCAGCAAATAGGGTTAAAGCGAATGCTCCAATCAAAGGAGATATTCGCTTTATGGTCATCAGTGAAAATCAATATTTAAGCATGGTAAATGTATTTGATTCATATTCCATGCAAGAAAAAATTACTACAACAGATCGAACTCTTGTGATAGGAGGGATGAATGATGAAGATTAAGAGTTTGGAAACAGAAAATACTTATATATTGCCTTTAGATGCATTAGTAAATATTGTAGTTACTTCAAATTATAAAGAAGATCTAATCCAATGTTTAACCAATCTGTGTATGGCAAAAAAGAAAAACAAAGCTTTATTGTTATCGGATAAAAATGAGATAGTGCATGATTTAGATTGTAATTTTATTTACATACCATATGCTGATTCAATAGAGACTAATTTTCAATTTAGAGCAAAATCGGTATTTAATACAGAATTGGTTGAATTGATTCAAAATAATCCGGATTGGTTCTTATCCATAGAAAAAATTAGAATGGGATGTAAAGATTTATTAACAGATAAAGGATTTTATGAGTTTCAAAAAATTATAAATAGAGGAGTAGACAATTATGCTCAAATTGAAATGAACGATTTTAACATTGGAGCAATTTTACAGATGTTACAAATGAATGTTCAAGAGGTATCCTCTGAGGACAAGTATAAAATGGTTTATAATTTGATGCTTTATTTAAATAAAGATAAAACAAATTTGGTTTATCTTGATTTCCCGGTCACTTCTTCTGTTTTTAGTTGGATTGAAAAAGTGAAAACACCGAATACATACTTCTTTATTGATAATGAAGGTATTGAAAATTTTAATTTTGAAACTAGAGAAAAAATAAATTTTATAAAACTATCTAAGTGCGATTTTAAAGAGGAATTTGATATTCGATTAGAAGATATTTCTAGATTATCATACATTTTTCATTCGTTTATTCAGAAGAATATTGACCAACAATCGCAAAAAAATATTGATTTATATCACCTATTTAGCGATGAAAACACAACTTTTTTATTAAAAACTAACGATGCATACATTCAAAATAACGTATAAATAAAGGCTTTTTTGTGCTAAAATATAGACGCATGTTCTTAAGGAATGCGATAATTGGTATTATTTGAACCGGATTGCTTTCGGTGTTATTTTCACCACTGTTCTTAAGGAATGCGATAATTGGTATTATTTGAACAAATCGAAACAAAAAAAGGTAAAATTGGAGTTCTTAAGGAATGCGATAATTGGTATTATTTGAACGGATTTCATGGATTCATACAAATGGTGTAGTTCTTAAGGAATGCGATAATTGGTATTATTTGAACTTTTGTATGCCTCCTTTCTTTACACTGTTAGTTCTTAAGGAATGCGATAATTGGTATTATTTGAACAGAAGAAAAAAGCAAGAAAAAAAGCTAGTGTTCTTAAGGAATGCGATAATTGGTATTATTTGAACAGAAATGGTCAGATTTCCTGATCCATTGAGTTCTTAAGGAATGCGATAATTGGTATTATTTGAACCACAAGTGGTAGAAATGCATAAAGAAGTTGAAGTTCTTAAGGAATGCGATAATTGGTATTATTTGAACTAAATGGTTATAATAATAAGTGTAAATAGGTTCTTAAGGAATGCGATAATTGGTATTATTTGAACTATACGTACGAGAACTGTATTGAAATGTTGCTCTTAAGGAATGCGATAATTGGTATTATTTGAACCACGAACGGCCGGAACTAGAACCACTGGCGTTCTTAAGGAATGCGATAATTGGTATTATTTGAACAGCACTCCATAATTCTATCGTTAATTAGTGTTCTTAAGGAATGCGATAATTGGTATTATTTGAACTGAATTTCATCATAATCAATATCTATGTTGTTCTTAAGGAATGCGATAATTGGTATTATTTGAACACGCAAATTCGAGCATGTCGTCAATGATTCGTTCTTAAGGAATGCGATAATTGGTATTATTTGAACCCCATGTTTGCCGTCCATCATGAGTTCAAGTTCTTAAGGAATGCGATAATTGGTATTATTTGAACGTGAATTGAACTCGTCCATTTTGTGAATTCGTTCTTAAGGAATGCGATAATTGGTATTATTTGAACAAGTTTTGGGACGGCTATTCTAGAACGACCGTTCTTAAGGAATGCGATAATTGGTATTATTTGAACAAGAAGCGTCTAATCTTTACGAGAAATGCGTTCTTAAGGAATGCGATAATTGGTATTATTTGAACTAAGGTTGATTAGTTGTTCAACATTCTTAGGTTCTTAAGGAATGCGATAATTGGTATTATTTGAACTAAAGGACTTATAACCCCTCGTACCACCTGTTCTTAAGGAATGCGATAATTGGTATTATTTGAACGAAGAAGCGTCTAATCTTTACGAGAAGTGTGTTCTTAAGGAATGCGATAATTGGTATTATTTGAACAAGACTTCTGGCTCTTCATGTTCTTCGTCTGTTCTTAAGGAATGCGATAATTGGTATTATTTGAACCATCGCCTTGACCGTTTGGAATTAGCACTTGTTCTTAAGGAATGCGATAATTGGTATTATTTGGGTCTCTGAAATAGTTTATGGTTGTGTGAAAAATCAGTCTCTAAAATATCGTAGGGTTTCACCAAAAATAAAAAATCTAAAATTAATGAGAAAATGAAAAAACGGTCTAAGCAAGTCTTTTTGGTTTATATTAAGAATCTCTGTTATAATCTCTTCGGTGATAAGAATCACTCCTTCCAATAAAAATCAAATGACCAAATATGATTTTACAATGGAAGGCTTTTTTATTTGCACAAAACCCAGTTAATTGGGACGAGAACGATACTACGATATTTTAGATATCCAAAAAATAAATTAGATATTGCATGAATATTCCATGGAAACAGAGCCACTGAATCCATGAAAATAGAGTTACCCGTTCCATATGGATAGAGCTACTCAATTTGATGAACACATTTCTTGCTTAGTTCTTCATTGTGTTCTCAAATGTGAACGTGTTATAAGTATGTAGATGTATTCTTTTTTAGAACGAAATATGTCTGTTTTGTGATTATGTGCTGGTACAAGGACACGGAGGCGGGCGCTATGATTGAACGTAATAGTTATTTGAATCAGTTGTTAGATTGGAAAGATAAAAATATCATTAAGGTTTTAACGGGAATTCGTCGTTGTGGGAAAAGTACGATTTTGAACCAGTTTCAATCTTATTTGATGAATCATGGTGTTGCGGAAAATCAAATCATTTCGATAAATTTTGAAGAAATGGAATTTGATGAACTTTTGGATTATAAGAAGTTGTATCAATACATTAAAGAGCGAATGGTAGATCATAAGAGAATGTATATTTTCTTAGACGAAGTGCAAAATGTAGCGATGTATGAAAAAGTTGTAGATAGTTTATATGTGAAAGAAGATATAGATATTTATATTACTGTTTCGAATTCTTATATTTTCTCAAGCCAACTAGCTACGCGTTTAAGTGGTAGATATGTTGAAATTCCGGTTTTGCCATTTTCTTTTAAAGAGTTTTATTCTTCACAAAAGGATCTTGATAAAGATTCAGCTTTCCACGAATATATGATGGTGGGTGGTTTTCCATATATAACGCAAGCGTATTTACAGGATGAAATGATTAATATGTATATGGAAGGCATTTATAATACCATCCTAGTAAAAGCTATTGAAGAGCGAATCAATCGGAAGCAACAAGAGTTGAATCCGAAAAACATCACCGATGTTTCATTGTTAAAAGCGATTTCTAAATATCTTTCCAGCGTTCTTGGTAGTCCTGTATCCATACGGTCTATTGCCAATTATTTTAAATCTAATGAACGTAAAATATCGCCGAATACAGTAAGTGTTTATGTGGATGCTTTGTGTGAAGCCTATCTGTATTATCCTGTAGAAGCGATGGATATAAGTGGTAAAGAAGTATTAAAATCAAATAAGAAATTCTATATTGTCGATACGGGAATTCGTAATTTTATTTTACCGAAACAAAGATATGATTTAGGCTTTACGCTGGAAAATATGGTTTATTTTGAATTGCTTCGGCGAAAATATCTGGTCAATGTTGGTAAACTTGGTCAAACTGAAGTGGATTTTATTGCCAAAAAAGATGGTGTATACACGTATTTTCAAGTAACGGCTTCTATGGTAGATGAGAGTACCTTTCAATGTGAAATACGACCTCTACAAGAAATTCGCGATAATTACGAAAAGATTATTTTAACTTTGGATCGTTTTACATTGGGAAACTATGAAGGCATCAAAGTTATCCATGTGATTGACTGGTTACTAGAAGATAACAATTAAAAATAGGACATTATTATGAAGAAAGAATGGAAGATAGGACTCTTGGTTTTAGGGATATTGTTGACTTTGTCTAAGTATTTATGGATTGTGGGTATTGTTTTGATTATTTATGGGTATTCTTCCTTTAAGAAGAAATAATACTATGAATTATATACATCTGTTTACAATTTGTGAATAAAATTAGTGATTTCTTGTCTGTGCTGTGTTAGAATACTTTTACATTGAAAAAGGAGTATTGGATATGGAAATTGTTTGCTTAGACTTAGAAGGTGTATTGGTTCCGGAGATTTGGATTGCGTTTGCCCAGGCGAGTGGTATTCCTGAATTAAAAAGAACAACACGTGATGAGCCAGATTATGATAAATTGATGCAGTATCGAATTGATATTTTAAAAGAACATGGTTTGGGATTGAAAGATGTACAAGATGTCATCGCAACGATTGATCCACTACCAGGGGCAAAAGAATTCTTAGATCAATTACGTGAAGAAACCCAAGTGATTATTATTAGTGATACGTTTAAAGAATTCGCTAAACCTTTAATGAAAAAGTTGGGATGGCCAACGATTTTCTGTAATTCACTTGTTGTTAGTGAAGCAGGCGAAATTACTGGTTTTACAATGCGTATTGAACAATCGAAATTAACGACGGTAAAAGCTTTACAATCCATTGGTTATGATACGATTGCTTCTGGAGATAGTTATAATGACTTAGGTATGATTCAAGCCAGCAAAGCGGGATTCTTATTCCGTTCTACGGAACAGATCAAGAAAGATCATCCTGAACTTCCTGCCTATGAAACCTATGATGAATTACTTGCAGCTATAGAGGCACAACTTGCCTAATAGCTGCTTTTTTGATAAATTGTATCTTGTTTAAGACGGAGGTTATTATGGAATCCATTGCTACTTGGTTTGCGTCTACGCTTGGGCAGCATGTATCTGCACAAGTTGTTATTTTTATTACATCTTTAATTCCAATTCTTGAATGTCGGGGAGGCTTGATTGTTGCTTCTTTATTAAAAGTGAATATTTGGCAAGCTATTCCCATTTGTGTCATTGGAAACATTATTCCGATTCCTTTTATTCTATTCTTTATTAAAAAGATCTTTGCATGGTTAAAACGTTTTTCTTTTGCCCGTCCATTTGTTGAAAAACTGGAAAAACGGGCCATGAATAAAAGTGATGGTATGAATCATGGAGAATTTTTAGGATTATTGCTTTTTGTTGGGATTCCTTTACCAGGAACTGGCGCCTGGACCGGATCTTTGATTGCTTCTTTACTGGAAATGGATATTAAGAAAGCTTCGATTGCGATTTTCTTAGGCGTCTTATTAGCTACCTTGATTGTTTCTACTTTATCCTATGGCTTATTGGGGACTCTATGAAATGGATGATTGCTTCCGACTTTCATGGGTCTGGTTTTTATACCCAAAAGCTCTTTGATTGTTTCGCTAAAGAACAATGTGATCGTTTATTGATACTTGGAGATATTTTATATCATGGACCACGTAATGATTTGCCCAAAGGCTATGCGCCTAAAGAAGTGATACAGATGGTGAATGCGCATGCCGAACAAATTGTCTGTGTACAAGGCAATTGTGATTGTGAAGTGGATCAAATGGTCTTAGATCTACCAATTTTAAATGCGGCCATGCTCTTTGATTGTGGCAACCATATCTTATATGCCTGCCATGGACATAAGGTGATGCCAAAGCTTAAAAAAGGGGATATCTATCTACAAGGACATACTCATGTTCCTCAAGCGGAATGGATTGATGGGATTCTCCATTTAAATCCAGGTTCTATTGCCTTGCCGAAAGAAAATAGCTGGCATGGCTATATGCTTTGGGAAAAAGAATGCTTTGTATGGAAAGATTTTGAAGGTAATATAAAGGAAACATTACAACTGGGAGTGGATTAATCTGCTCCTTTTTGCAATTTAGAAAGAAACGTGATACATAATACCTATGAAAAAAATACGGATTGAGAAAAAAACCAATGTACGAAATTCGATTATGCGATTATTCTTTGTGGCAGTCGCTATCTTATTTCAACTCTTTTTAATCTTAAACTGGTTGGGAGCTTTTCGCATCCTGCCCTATCAAACCAATGCGATTCTGCATATCTGTGCCATTATTGTTTCTTTATGGGTCTATGGAAGAGATAAGAATGCTTCTATCAATATTGCCTGGATGTTATTGATTCTAGCCCTTCCGATGGTCGGATTAGTTTTGTATGCCATGATGGGAAGAGCCTCATTAACCGATAAAATGCGAAAAGTCTATGCCGATATCGATGCGTTTTTATTCCAACATTATCAACAAGACGATACCGTCTTTGCTCGCTTAAAGAAAGAACATCCTTATGCGGCAGGTCAATCACGCCTTATCTGGCAAAAAGGAAATTTTCCCGTCTATGATGATACCCAAGTGAAGTATTATGGAGATGCCTATGATGGCTTTTTAGCCCAGATTGAAGAGATGAAGAAGGCTAAGAAATTTATCTTTTTAGAATATCATGCGATCGAAGATGGACCTTCTTTTAAAATGATGAAAGATGTTCTGATTCAAAAAGCCAAAGAAGGCGTTGAAGTACGCATCTTCTACGATGATATGGGAAGTATTGGTTTTATCAATAAAGACTTTATTCGTCAAATGGAATCCTATGACATTCAATGCCGCGTCTTTAATCCTTTGCGGCCATGGATTCTGGTCTTTATGAATAACCGAGATCATCGTAAGATTACCGTGATTGATGGAAAAGTTGGCTTTACCGGTGGATATAATCTCGCCGAAGAATACTTTAATAAAACCCATCCGTATGGATATTGGAAAGACAGTGGAGTAAAGATTGAAGGAAAAGCTGTAGACAGCTTAACCTTGATCTTTTTAGAAATGTGGAATGCGGTTGAACAAATCGATCAATCCATTGATCAATATTTATGTGCCACGGCCAGTCAAAACGATGGCTATGTACAACCCTATGCCGATTCACCTTTGGATGATGAATATCTAGGCGAAGATGTATATATGAATATTTGTAACCACGCCATTGACTATGCCTATTTTGTGACACCTTACTTAATTTTAACCGATGAAATGGTGCGGACTTTTACCCTTGCTGCTAAAAGGGGTGTGGATGTACGTATTATTACCCCAGGTATACCCGATAAGAAATTCACCTATATGTTGACGCGTTCTTTCTATCGTGACTTAGTTATGAATGGCGTCAAAATCTATGAGTATACACCAGGTTTCTGTCATGCCAAGATGAGTATAAGCGATGGAAAGATTGCGACTTGTGGAACGATCAACTTAGATTATCGTTCGCTTTACTTACATTTTGAAAATGGCTTGTATATGGTCGATTGTGACTGTATTAAAGACATCAAAGCCGACTTTGAACAGATGTTTAAAGAGAGTAAAGAAGTCACTCGTGAATACAAGCGCAAAGTATCTGTCCTTGTTCGTACGTATCGCGCAATTCTTCGTCTTTTATCTCCATTATTCTAATTGTATCCGTTTACATGCATATCAATGGTTGACAACTGTTCACAAAATGGCTATATTAATGTCAAAGTTAAGACAGTGAAGGGAAAGAGTAGTTTGCGAACAAACTAGTAGAGACTTTCTGGTCGGTGAAAAGAAAGAGGGAGTCCAAACGAACACATCCTGGAGTTAATTATGCGAATCAAGTAGTGTAATTCGGGCGTCTCCGTTACCAGACCAGAGTGTGATAGCACTTAGTGAGGTCATTATTGTGAAATAATGATGAAATAAGGTGGAACCACGTTAACAACGTCCTTATATAGGGCGTTTTTTTGTTTATAAGGAGGACACTATGAATCAAATTCAAATCCCATTTGGTATGCGTGACATCATTTTAGAAGATTGTACAAAGAAAAGAGCCTTGCGAAACCGCATAGAAAAGGTCTTTGATCGCTATGGTTATCAAGAAATCATTACGCCATCCATTGAATTCTATCAAACCTATCAAAATGCCTTTGGAACCATTAATGAACAAGATATGTATAAGTTCTTTGACCAGGATGGACAAATTCTATCCCTACGTATGGATATGACCGTTCCTATTGCCAGGGTCTGTGCCTCAAAATTTAATAAAGTCGACCCACCTTATCGTTTCCGTTATTGTTCCAATGTATATAAGGTTCGCCAAATGTTTGGCGGCCATATGTCCGAAGTCAGTGACTGTGGCGTCGAACTCATTGGTTTAGATTGTTTCCATGACATTGAAGTCATTCTTTGTGCTCTAGATACCATGGAAACACTTGGCGTCTCGGATTATACCTTAGAAATCGGGAATAGCGATTATTTCAAGATTGCCTGTCGAGATATTGGTTTAAGTGAAGCCCAACAAGTCGATCTTGCCCAATTAATTGATAATAAGAGTTTAGTCGATTTAAAAGCCTATTTAGATCAATTAGGCTTAAATGATAAACAGAAATCTTTCTTCCAGTCTCTACCTATCTTAGGTGGTGATGTTTCCATCTTAGATCAAGCTTTAGAAGTAAGTTTTAATGAAGACTTAAGAAAAGTTGTTTTGGATCTAAAAGATCTGTATCAAAAGTGTGAAGCTTTGGGCGTTGGAGAACATATTCAATTTGACCTAGGTAAAGTACCACATCTGGATTACTATACCGGTATTATCTTTGAAGGCTTTGTCAAAGATGTAGGCCACAGTGTATTAAGTGGTGGACGCTACGATAAACTTCTCAAGAAGTTTGGTCGAGATCTACCCGCTTGTGGCTTTAGTGTGAAACTCGATTACTTACTAGATGTAGTAAAAGCACCAAAAAAAGAAGTGGTAACCATCTATTATCCGGAAGCCAAACAGATGGAAGCCTTAAAGCTAGCCCAAACCTTACGTAAAGAAAAGAATGTAGTCATGAAGGTTTGGACCAAAGAAGATGTGGAGGTAGTAGCATGAGTTTATCCGTTGCCCTGACAAAAGGTCGTTTGGAAAAAAAGACTGTTGCGATGTTAGAACGCTGTGATTATGGAATTGAAAAATTGAAAGATAAAGGTCGTGCTTTAGTTTTTCCCGACACCAAAAAAGATATTCGTTATTTTCTTGTGAAATCCAATGACTGTCTGACCTATGTTGAACATGGTGTAGCTGATATTGGTGTAGTTGGAAAAGATACGATTCTAGAAGGAAGCAAAGACTACTATGAAATGTTAGATCTGGAAATTGGGAAATGTAAATTCATCCTTGCTGCTTTACCGGATATTGATTTGTTGAATAAAGTCGGACACATCAAGATTGGGACCAAATACCCTAATGTAGCCCGTGATTATTTTCATTCCAAAGGAATGGATGTAGAAATCATTAAAATTGATGGCTCGGTAGAACTATCACCTATCTTAGGTCTATGTGATGGAATCGTAGATATTATGGAAACCGGAACGACCTTAAAAGAAAATGGTTTAGTTGTCTTAGATACCGTTTGTCCAATTAGTGCGCGTGTCATTGTCAATAAAGCCAGCTTTAAATTAAAACGCCAGGAAGTTATGAACTTCTTGGATGATTTGAAAGGAATCGTGGAAGAAAATGCTCAGTCCAATTTGTAAAGAAAACCAACAAGAATTAGCCAATTATTTATTAAGCCGTACCCAGGAAATCTCTAGTGATATTTTAGTCAAAGTATCCAATATTTTAGATGATGTACGCAAAAATGGGGATGCTGCTTGCCGCCAGTACACCAAACAATTTGATGGAATTGATATAGATGAATTCAAAGTTTCCCAAGCCGAAATTGAAGCAGCCATTCAAGCTTGTGATCCAGCTTTTATGGATGCGATGGAAAAAGCCAAAAAGAATATTACGTATTTCCACCAAGCCCAAGTCCAACAATCTTATTTGTTGCAGAAAGAAAAAGGCATTTATCTAGGCCAACGGGTTTTGCCTTTGGCAAGTGTTGGAATTTATGTACCAGGTGGTCGTGCCCAATATCCAAGTAGTGTTTTAATGAATGCGATTCCTGCTCATGTAGCTGGGGTAAAACGCATTGTCATGGTGACTCCACCTAATAAAGAAGGAAAGATTCATCCCAACATTGCCTTTGCGGCCAAACTAGCCGGCGTTACCGATATTTATAAAATTGGTGGTGCCCAAGCAATTGCCGCTTTAGCCTATGGAACCGAAAGTATTCCTGCCGTAGATAAAATTGTTGGTCCGGGAAATATCTTTGTCGCTGCGGCTAAGAAACTGGTTTATGGAAAAGTCGACATTGATATGATTGCCGGTCCGAGTGAAATCTTAGTCATTGCTGATGATCAAGCCAATCCGGTCTATATTGCAGCCGATTTATTATCCCAAGCCGAACATGATCCGATGGCCAGCCCCATTTTACTAGCTACAAGCCAGACAATTATTGACAAGACCAATGCAGAATTAAAACGCCAATCCGCGCTTTTGCCAAAACGCGAAATCGTGGAACAATCTTTAAAGAATTATGGCAAATCCATTCTCTGTGATTCCATTGAAGAGTGTATTGCCTTTAGTAATGCGATTGCCCCAGAACATTTGGAATTGATGATTCAAGATCCAATGTCAGTTTTATCCCTAGTTGAAAATGCCGGTAGTGTATTCATGGGCTATTATACCTGTGAAAGTATTGGCGATTATTTTGGTGGAACCAACCACGTTCTACCAACTAGTGGTACGGCACGCTTCTCCAGTGCTTTAGGTGTCGATAGTTTTATTAAGAAATCTTGTTTCTTACACTATACAAAAGAAGCTTTAGACAGCTATGGATCGTATATTATTAAGATGGCTCAAGAAGAAAGACTCGACGCCCATGCCCAAGCAGCGAAAGTGAGGATGGAAAATGACTAAAAATATTGAAACCTATCAAGCGCATACCCAAGAAGGTATGTTGTTGAATGCCAATGAATCGCCATATATGGTCACGGAAAAAGTAATGGCAGAGATTCTAGAAGCCATTCCTACCATTGATTTAAATCGGTATCCCGATGACTCTTACCAGGAATTGTATGAAGCCTATGCGCAAGTGATGAATCTAGATCCCAATCAATTATTAACGGGAAATGGTTCGGATCAAATGCTTGGTTTAGTCATTGGAACCCATCTATCCAAAGGGAAAACGCTCTATACTTTATCCAAAGATTTTAGTATGTATGATTACTATGCTTCTGAATATGAAGCCAATGTTGAAAAGTATCCGGTAAATGAAGATGGCTCTTTTGACATCGATGACTTTATTGCCCAAGGCAAAGAAAAAGGCGCTGATTTAGTCATTTTTAGTAATCCCAACAATCCGACTGGCCATTGTCTAAAGAAAGAAGAGATTCTTAAAATTGTTGATGGCTTTGATTGTCCGGTACTAATTGATGAAGCTTATATGGAATTCAGTAATCAAAGTGTTCTACCTTATGTTGAAGAACATGAAAATTTGTTAGTAACACGAACTTTATCTAAAGCCTTTGGTCTAGCGGGATTAAGAGTAGGGTTCTTAGTGTGTAACCAAGCTAAGATGCAAGCGTATCGGGCTCGGAAAGTTCCTTATGCACTGAATTCGGTTTCGCAAAAGATTGCGACCATTGTTCTACATCATTATGAGGATATTCAAATCGTCATCCAACAAACCAAGTCTTTCCGTGATGAGATGTTGGATAAGCTCTTGTTGTTTCGCTTTATGGAATTCTATCCAAGTGAAGCTAACTTCATTTATGGAAAATGTGAGAATAAAGAATTGTTGCTGAAACTATTTGCTCAGGCAAATATTCAAATTCGGGATTTTAAGCATACGGAATTCTTCCGTATTACGATTGGTTCAAAAGAAGAAAATGAAGCCGTTCTTACGGTACTACAAAGTTTTGTAAGGGAGATGTTAACATGCGCCAAGCAAGTATAAAAAGAGATACGCTCGAAACAAAAGTAGATTGTAAACTAGATTTAGATGGTACGGGAAAAAGTACGATTGATACTGGGGTTGGCTTTTTCAATCATATGTTGACTTTGTTGGCCTTCCATTCTGGAATGGATCTAGACATGCATGCCGATGGGGATCTAGATGTATGTGATCATCACACCATTGAAGACTGTGGAATTGTCTTAGGCCAAGCTGTAGCCCAAGCTTTAGGTAATAAAAAAGGCATTGAACGTTATGGCTCTTTTAATTGTCCGATGGATGAAACCTTATGCAATGTGAGCTTAGATTTTTCAGGGCGTCCTTACTTAGTCTATCATTGTGAATTAAAACGGGATCAAGTAGGTACGATGGCTTGTGAAATGGTTGAAGAATTCTTACGAGCTTTTGCGTTTAACTGTGGGCTAACTTTGCATGTCAATGTGTATTACGGAACCAACGATCACCATAAAATTGAAGCGATTTTTAAAGCCTTAGGTCATGCTTTGAAACAAGCCGTACAAGTGACGGGTTCAGGCATCAATAGTTCTAAAGGAATCTTAGAATGTTAGGCATCATTGATTATGGCATGGGCAATCTTGCCAGTGTAAAAAATGCTTGTGATGCGTTGGGGGTAAAAAGTGTTATTACTTCAGATGTCGCAACACTTGAACAATGCCAGCGTTTGATTTTACCAGGGGTAGGTGCTTTTAAAGATTCGATGGCCAATATTCATGCTTCGGGTTTGTATGAACCTATTCAAAAAATGGTGAAAGAAGAAAAGAAAGCGTTATTAGGCATTTGTCTAGGCATGCAAGTGCTTTTTGAAATGGGCTATGAAGACGGGCTTACCCAAGGCTTTGGCTTTTTAAAAGGAACGATTCAAAAAATGGAAGGAAAAGACTTACGTATTCCCCAAATTGGTTGGAATCAATTAGAGAAAAGTCAAGACCATCTCATTTTTAAAAACTTAAATCGACCTTTTGTATATTATGTCCACTCCTATATGGCTTGTGATGTCCAAGCTGAGGATTTACTTGGGTATTCCAACTATGGAACTTTGAAAGTTCCAGGTTTGGTTGCCCATGAAAATGTGATGGGTGCTCAATTCCATCCCGAAAAAAGTGGCAAAGATGGATTGGAAATTTTACGGTATTTTGTGGAGGAATTTGTATGATTTTACTACCTGCAATTGATATCATTGATCAATCTCCCGTGCGTTTGTATCAGGGGGATTATGCGAAAAAAGAAGTCGTGGGAACCAGTGTTTTAGACATTGCCAAAATGTTTGAAGCAGCGGGTGCCGATGCGATTCATTTGGTAGATTTAGATGGCGCAAAAGAAGGCAGTAAGAAAAATGCCGAATTGATTTGTCAAGTAGCGCAGTCCGTGTCGATTCCTTGTGAAGTTGGTGGGGGAATCCGAACGATGGATGACATCACTTTCTATTTAGAACAAGGCATCGAACGGGTGATTCTAGGTACAGCCGCAATCAAAGATCCCGATTTATTAAAAGCAGCGATAAAAAAATATGGCCAACATATTGCGGTTGGTATGGATTGTAAGAATGGTGTGGTCTGTGGTTCAGGCTGGTTAGAAGATAGTGAATATACCTACTTAGATTTTGCCAAGAAGATGGAAGCAATGGGGGTATCTACGTTGATTTTTACTGATATTAGTAAAGATGGAACTCTAATGGGACCAAACTTGGAAATGTTAGAAGCCTTAAAGAAAACTGTTTCGGTTCGTATTGTTGCCAGTGGAGGCATTAAAGATTTAAGCCATATCCAGGCTTTGAATGAATTGGGAATTTATGGTGCCATTACTGGGAAAGCTATTTATGCGGATACCCTGGATTTAAAGGCAGCTATTGCGTACTGCAAGGAGTCCAGTCATGTTAACTAAACGGATTATTCCCTGCCTGGATGTGAAAGATGGAAAAGTTGTCAAAGGTGTTAACTTTGTGGGCTTAAAAGAAGTTGGTGATCCGGTAGAATTGGCTAAAAAGTATTACCTGCAAGGAGCGGATGAACTGGTCTTTTTGGATATTACCGCAACGCATGAGCATCGTGACACGATGGTGGAAGTGGTAAGAAAAGTGGCCAAAGAAATCTTCATGCCTTTTACCGTAGGTGGTGGTATTCGCACCATTGAAGATATGCGTAAGATGCTTTTAGCTGGGGCGGATAAAGTCAGTGTGAATTCAGCTGCTGTGGACCATCCGGATTTAATTAACCAAGGTGCAAGATTATTTGGCAACCAATGTATTGTGTTAGCGGTTGATGGAAAAAAACGTGCCGATGGCTCCGGTTGGAATGTGTATGTGCATGGCGGTCGTATTGATACCGGAATCGATGCCTTAGCCTGGATTCAAGAAGGCGTAGAGCGTGGTGCTGGAGAAATTCTTTTAACGAGCATGGATGCCGATGGCACCAAAGCTGGTTTTGACTTAGAATTCTGTAAAGCCGTACGTGATGCGGTTTCTGTACCGGTTATTGCCAGCGGCGGTTGTGGTTCTTTAGAAGATTTTTATGAAGTTTTTGCCAGCCAATCTGCCGATGCAGCTTTAGCGGCAAGTTTATTTCATTATGATACGGTGACAATTGAAGAAGTAAAACGTTATTTACAAACGAAAGGAGTACCAGTTCGTTTATGATAGAAATTGATTTTAAAAAAGGCAATGGTTTAGTGCCTTGTGTGGTGCAAGATGTTAAGACCAATCAAGTATTGATGTTGGCTTACATGAATGAAGCCTCTTTACAAGAAACCATCGATAGTGGGCTTGCGACCTATTGGTCACGTTCTCGTAAGGAACTTTGGAAAAAAGGTGAGACCAGCGGGCACTATCAACATGTGAAAGAGATTTTAGTAGATTGTGATTGCGATACGATTTTACTCAAAGTTGTGCAAGATGGTGCCGCTTGCCATACGGGTAAATACAGTTGTTTTTATCGTACACTGGAAGGAGAGGAAATATTATGACTACAGCATTAGAAAGAGAATACCAGACAGCCTTAGAAAGAAAAAAGAACCCTGAACCAGGCAGTTACACAACCTATTTGTATGACAAAGGTTTAGAAAAGATCTTAAAAAAAGTCGGGGAAGAAGCAACGGAAGTTGTGGTTGCGGCTTTATCGCAATCGAAGGAAGAACTGGTTGGAGAACTTTGTGATTTAACCTATCATGCGATTGTCTTAATGGTTGAAAAAGGTATTTCTTTAGAAGATATTGCGGATGAACTAGATCGTCGTGCAGCTAAACAACACAATTTAAAAGCGGAAAGAAAGCCAATTACCAATCGTTAAACCATCTTTTCCAGTTTTTGAACTAAGTTTTCCAAAATGCTTCCTATGACGTATTTTGATGTTAGTATATGGGTGTAAAAAGATTCATTCAAAAAAAAGAACATGAACTCAGATAATAATAAGCAGGCATGATTCGACTGGGATGAAAAAAGTTCATCCGAAATAATAGTAAATCCTAAGGTGGAAAAGTTAGGATAAGAAAAGAATGAATCTACAAAGAGGATCAGCAGAAAGCTGGTCCTTTTTTTTCTTAGTGGTATAATAGGCAAGACGGAGGATGATTTATGCATAAACAGAGTCCGATTGGTATTTTTGATTCCGGATTGGGTGGAATTAGCGTCCTATCTGAAATCCATTCTTTTTTACCGAAGGAAGATTTACTCTTTTTAGGAGATTCAAAATATAATCCTTATGGAACAAAAACAAAAGCCGAGATTACCGAACGTTGTATAGCGATTTGTGATTGGTTTATGGCCCAAGATGTAAAGGCTATCGTGATCGCATGTAATACGGCAACAAGTGCTTGTGTAGATGTTTTGCGCAAACGCTATCCGATTGATATTATTGGTATGGAACCTGCTTTAAAAGTGGCATGTGAAATTGCTCCAGATCAAAAAATTGCGGTTTGGGCAACGAATTACACGTTAAAAGAAAAGAAGTTTGCGAATTTAATGCATCGCTTTGATCAAGATTATACGATTTTACGTGTTCCTTGTCCGAAGCTGGTTGAACTTGTAGAAAAAGATGCACTGGATCAAAGTGCCTTGATCAAGGAAACCTTAGAAGGGTATTTGGCTCAATCTCAAGCTGCCGATAGTATTGTTTTGGGATGTACGCATTTTGTTTTTTATCGTAAAATGTTAGAAAATCTGGTTTCTAAAGATGTACATATTGTCGATGGAAATGCAGGAACCGCAAGACATTGTAAAGATGTCTTAGCCGCAAAAGATTTATTAAATGATGCCGGAGGAAACATTGAATTTCATAATACGCTTCCGGAAAAGATCGCATTATCGCAAAAATTATTGAATGAATTGGAGGAAGAACTATGAGCTTAGCTTGGCAAGATTATACGGAAGCGCAATTCCAGGAAGTCATGGATTTTGCGCAAGAATATATGGATTTCTTATCCAAAGGAAAAACCGAACGTCGCTTTCTAAAGTTGGCGATTGAAAAAGCAGAAGCAGCTGGTTACCGAAATATTGAAGAGATCATCAAAAATAAGGAAACTTTACATCCCCAAGATAAGGTCTATATGAACCAAATGAATAAATCCATTGCCCTTATGCATATTGGAAATGAACCATTAGAACAGGGAATGAATATTCTAGGTGCGCATATAGATAGTCCACGTTTGGATTTAAAACAACATCCTTTGTATGAAGAAGGGGATTTAGCTTTCTTTGATACACATTATTATGGTGGGGTTAAAAAATACCAATGGGTAACGATTCCTTTAGCTATTTATGGTGTAGTTGTTTTGAAGAGTGGCAAAGTGATTGATATAGAAATTGGCGATAAAGAAGATGATCCAGTTTTTGTGATTAGTGATTTATTGATTCACTTAGCTTCTAAACAAATGGAAAAGAAAGCTACGACAGTTATTACTGGCGAATCCTTAAATGTAACCGTTGGTTCAATTCCTTTAAAAGGAGAAAAGACCCAGGCGGTAAAAGCGAATATTTTAGCTTTATTAAAAGATAAATATGGCTTTGAAGAAGAAGATTTTATCAGTGCAGAATTAGAAGTGGTTCCAGCTGGTAAGGCACGTAGTTGTGGCTTGGATTCCAGTTTAATTCTGGGCTATGGTCATGATGATAAAGTCTGTGCTTATACGTCTTTACAAGCTATGTTAGAAGCTAAAGATCTAGAAAGAACGGCTGTTTGTTTACTGGTAGATAAAGAAGAAGTAGGCTCTCAAGGGGCTACAGGTATGCAGTCAAAGTTCTTTGAAAACTTTGTAGCAGAAGTCTTATATGCGATGGGAGAAGGCCAGGATATTCAATGCAAGCGCGCTATGTTGCATTCAGCAATGTTATCAAGTGATGTTTGTGCCGCCCATGATCCAAATTATGCCGATGTATCCAGTCCCAATGACAACATGCCAAAGTTTGGCTATGGCCTAGCTTTTAATAAATATACCGGGGCACGTGGTAAGAGCGGATGCAATGATGCCAATGCGGAATATATTGCTCAGTTAAGAGCGGTCATGGATCAAGAAAACGTACATTGGCAAACGGGAGAATTAGGAAAAGTAGATGTGGGTGGTGGAGGAACCATTGCCTATATTCTCGCAAATTATGGTATGCGCGTTATTGATTGTGGTGTACCTCTACACAATATGCATGCACCGCATGAAATTGCATCAAAAGCGGATGTATATGAAGCATACAAAGGATATAAAGCCTTTATTAAAAATATGAAGTAGGAAAAGAAATGAAAGAGAAGAAGAAATGAAAGAGAAGAAGATTATAACAATTGTAACAACGGATTTAGATGGTACCTTTTTAGATAACGAGAAAAAAGTACCACCAATCAATCGTCAAGCAGTGGAAAAGTTAAAAGAAAAAGGTATCCTGTTTGGCATTACCAGTGGGCGACCTATTGATACTGTGCGTCCTATGATTGCCGATTGGGGTATCGAAGATGATGTGAGTTTTATTGTGGGAATGAATGGTGGTGCTATCTATGATTTGCGTCGCCGCGACAAAGAAGATTTCCATTTAATCAGTGGAGATGTGATCTTGGAAATCGTAGATTTCTTTAAAGATCTAGATGTGCATTTCCATGTTTTGATTGGACCAACACGCTATACCGACTACAGTGATGAAAAAACGCGTGCCCAAGCCAAAGTATTTGGGGAAATTGAAGTAGAAACAGATCTTTATGAGTTTATGCAGAATCGGGATGTCAATAAATTGATTATGCATTTTGATCCCAAAGATATGCCAGTTGTACAAGAACGTGCCAGTCATTTCCATGATAAGCGTGTCGTTGGTTTTGCGACTGCAGATAACTTATTTGAATACGTGGATCCAAATATCAACAAAGGTTTTGGTATGAAAAAGATTGCCAAACACTATGGGGTTCCTGTATCAACAATCATGGCTTTTGGGGATGCTCCAAATGATAAAGAGATGTTAGGTACAGTTGGCGTTGGTGTTTGTATGCAAAATGGGGCCGATGTATGTAAGTCGGTTGCCAATTATGTAACGGATTTAACCAATGACCAAGGTGCAGTTGGTCATTTCATTGAAGACTATTTTAAGGAGGACTAAATGGCGAGCTGGGATGATATATATTGTCGAATCTGTGAAAATATTTTAACGAATGGACGCCAAGTACATAATCGTACAGGCGTTGATTCAATCAAAATTCCAAGTGCTTTTTTTGAATTGAATGTGGGGAAAGAATTTCCCATCCTTACCACAAAACAGTTGTTTATTCGTCAAGCTGTATTAGAAATGTTGTGGATCTATCAAGCCCAATCCAACGATGTACGCTGGCTTCAAGAAAGAAATGTACATATTTGGGATTTATGGGAAATTGATGAAAATGGCGATTGGAAAGATGTGAATACCGGTAAAGTATTAAAACATTTTGATCCATCATATGCTCATACCATTGGAACGGCTTATGGATATATTGTAAAGAAAATGGGTTTAATGGACCGTTTGATTGACAGTTTAATAAATACGCCGGAAGATCGCCGGAGAATCATGTCTTTATGGCAAGATGATTATTTAGATACAGCAGTTTTGCCAAGCTGTGTATGGAGCAGTGAATGGGATATTACCGATGGTAAATTGAATGCATGGGTTCATCAAAGAAGCTGTGATGTACCTTTAGGGCTTCCTTTTAATGTGACACAGTATGCCGTATTGATGAAGCTTTTAGCTCAGGTTACAGGTCTTGAAGCAGGTACTTTATCTTGGTCCATTAAAGATGCACATATTTATGTAAACCAAGTGGATGGTATTAAAGAACAACTGGATCGATACCACCGCAAAGGATCTTTACCAGCCCCAGAACTATGGATTAATCCAGAAATCAAAGATTTTTACGCTTTTGATAACAGTAAGGATCTAAAAGATATTAAACTAGTAAATTATGAACATATGGGTAAGATTTCTTTCCCATTGTCCCAATAGGTGAGACTATGAGATTGATTGAAATTGCAGCAGTTGGAAAAGATAAAGAATTAGGAAAAGACAATGATTTAGTCTGGCATTTTAGCGAAGATATGAAATTTTTCCGCCGTCAGACCAAAGGCCATAGTGTGGTTATGGGACGTAAGACGTTTGAGTCTTTACCATCGATGTTACCGGGACGGCATCATATTGTGATCAGTCGTTCGAAACCACAGTTGCCAGAAGAAGTAGAAGTTTTCGAAACGCTTCATGCCTTTTTGGAAGCCTACAAAGATAAAGATGAAGATATCTATGTCATTGGTGGGGGAGAAATCTATCATCAGCTCTTACCTTATGCCAAGATTCTCTATCTAACCGAAATCAATGCGACTTGTCAGGCAGATGTCTTCTTTCCGGATTTTGATGCATCTTTGTATCATCGTACGGTTTTAGGTAAAGAAAGTGAAGATGGCATTGATTATCAATTTGTGAAATATGAGAAAATGTAGTCGTATGGCTGCATTTTTTTGAAGGAGGTTTATGCAAGAAGTAAAATGTATCGCAACCGATTTAGATGGTACTTTTTTAACCAATCAAAAAACCATCAGTCCGCGAAACCGGCAAGCTATTCAAGCCTGTAAAGAAAAGGGTATTTTATTTGGGATAGCTACGGGTAGACCAACCGAAACGACGCAAAAAATGGTGAAAAAGTGGAACTTGGAAAAGGAAGTAGACTTTATTATGGGTATGAATGGTGGCTTGATCTATGACTGTCATACGCAAAAGATGGAACAATTTCATCCTTTAGATGGCTCTACGATTCAAGAAATCATTCGTTTCTTTGAAGGCACTAAGGCAATCTTTCATGTGAAGATGGGACTAGATCGCTATACAAACTTTTCCAATGAAACAACGCGTAAAGATGCCAAGCGCTTTGGGGAAAATGAAATTCAAGTTGATTTGATTCCTTTTTTAGAAGGAAAGAAAGTCGCAAAACTCAATGTGGTATCGGATCCAAAAGATCAAGGCAAAGTGATTGAACGTGCCAATGCGTTTAAAGCCTTACATCCAGAAGTTGTCGGTTTTCCAACCCAGGCTTACATTTATGAGTTTGTCGATTATCGCATTAATAAAGGCTTTGGTTTAAAGAAGGTAGCGGATCATTATGGCATCGGCATGGAAAATACGCTAACTTTTGGCGATGCAGAAAATGATTTAAAACTCTTAGAAGCAGCGGGATGTGGGGTTGCGATGAAGAATGGGGCAAAGATTGTCAAAGCAAATGCCAATGTGGTTTCCCCTTTTACGAATCAAGAAGATGCGGTAGCCCGTTATTTAGAAGAGCATGTTTTATAAGGAGTCCTAAGGATTCCTTTTTTTTATGAAAAGACAAAATAAAAAAAGCCTTGATGAAGTGAACCCCAAAAGTTGAACAAAGTAAAAGTTCAATTTAGGAGGT
>SAMEA3387494__coassemble_2097_pt1 | contig 25143 bp, 27 predicted proteins | sample SAMEA3387494__metabat2_low_PE_042 | metagenome-assembled genome bin SAMEA3387494 (sample SAMEA3387494) | Felis catus | biome: Faeces | place: United Kingdom | collected 2012
TTCATTAGTTAGCCGTACGCATCTAACTAACTTACACAGTTCAGATTACACTCTCTTTGTTGATCTAAAAAGAAGCTGAGCTCTATTTACTTGCATCAGCTTCTTTATTTGCCATATCTTCGATGGTATATTTATCCCCAAAGATTCGTGCAACATATTCTTTAAAAGATTGATTTTCAATTTCTTCATTGGTCATAGTTGCCTTTTGACCATAGACATCTTGTTTCACTACTTCATTAGAATCATTGATATCTGGAACAATGACCATATAATATAAAGTTACATTTTCATAATTTAATCGGACAATTTCTAAAACACGATCACTGATTCCACTTTCCTTTGACTTCATAAATGCCTTATACATCACTGTTTTCTCATTTAAATGCGGATGCTTCTCATTCTCATCTACTTCTACTTGATAAATTGAAGTTCGATGATCTTGAATATAGTCATTGGCGGCATCTTCAATAGCTTCTAAGTAATCCGTATTGATGGCTGCCAAATTTGGATATTGGCTTGGCAAACCTTCTACCGTAATATCTTTACTGGTTTCTTTTATTCGAAATTTATATTGTTTCGCTACTTCCTTATCATAACTGGCTACAATATGAACTGTATCTCCATTGGAAAGTCCACTATTGGGACTCGCTTGGTATTTTACCGTATCAATCAAAGCATCTACTCTTTGATCGATTGCTTTACTGGAATTACGTACCCGTAAGGTTGCATTCCCATTTTCTCCAGAATAGACTAGTTCCATATTCTTCATAATATCGATATCCAACTTCTGCATAAACCCTAAATAGGTTGCACCTAATAAAATAGATATCATGATTGTTAAGGATAGAAAATAGCATAATTTACTCTTTAACCGTTCACTCATCCTAAAACCTCTAATCGAAATATTCTGCTTTCGCAATTGATGCTTGGATAAATTGTAACATAGCTTTATCTTCTTGGCGGGCCAAAATTTCTTTGGCATCTTTTACACAGACTTCCATCATGGCTTTATCTTTCTGCAAATCGCCTAAAATAAAATTCGGTAAACCGCTTTGACGAACCCCTAAGAAGTCACCTGGTCCTCGTATCTGCAAGTCATAATCGCTAATCGTAAAACCATCTTTCACTTCTTCCATCTTCTTTAAGCGCTCAATGGCCTGTGGATCTTTGGTATCCGATAAGAGAATACATACGCCTTGTTCTTTCGAACGGGCTACTCGACCTCGCAATTGGTGCAAGGTACTTAAGCCAAAACGGTGCGCATCATAAATCACCATAAAGGTAGCGTTTGGCACATCAATACCTACTTCAATAACCGTTGTACTGACCAAAATATCCAACTCATGGCGGGCAAACTTCTGCATCGTTGCTTCTTTTTCTTCACTTGTCAACTGACCATGGAGTAAACCGACCTTCCAATCCGTCAAAGTCTTTTTCATGCCTTCATAAATCGAACGAACCGAACGAATTGACATTTCAGGATTATCATCAATGGCCGCACAAACCACATAACACTGGTGGCCTTGTTCTAAGACATCCAATACATCTTTTAATACCGGCTTCATGCTCGAACCCGGAACGTAGTGAGTTTCCACCGGTTTTCTTTGCGGTGGCATCGTTTTAATGTTGGTAATATCCATATCCCCATAGATAAAGTGGGCATAGGTTCTTGGAATCGGGGTAGCAGACATCATCATAAAATCGACATTTTCCCCTTTTTCTAGTAAAGAACGCCTTTGGCGTACCCCAAAACGTTGTTGCTCATCGGCAATCACCAAACCCAGGTTTTGAAACTCCACCGCTTCTTGGAACAAGGCATGGGTTCCGACAAATACTTGCATCTCCCCTGATTTCATGCCATCACGAATCGCTTCTTTTTCTTTCCCAGGTAAGCTGGATACATATAAGTGCACATCCATGTCCATCGCTTTACATTTTTCATAATGCTGGCGCGCCAGGATTTCCGTAGGAGCCAGAAAAGCTGCCTGCTGGCCAGATAAAAAACACGCATATAAACAAGCCTGGGCAACCACCGTTTTTCCACAACCCACATCACCTTGCACCAAACGAAACATCGTTTTCGAAGAATGCATATCTTCTAAAGCCACATCAATGGCACTTTGTTGGTCTATGGTTAAGGTATACGGTAAACTTTCTACCCACGCATCAATTTGTTTCTGATCAAAGATTTTTGGATTTTTCTGCGTGGCCATCTCTTGATGACACGTTGTCTGCATCACACATTGAAACGCTAAAAACTCTTCATATTTTAACGTACGCAAGGCAAGCTGAATCGCTTTTTCGGATTGTGGAAAATGAATCCAGGTCAAGGCTTGACGATGAGATAATAAGCGATACGCTTTACGATAGCGCTCTGGGGTAATATCTTCCAATTCATCTACATAAGGTAATGCCTTTTTTAAAAGATCTTGAAACTCTTTTTGACGCAAACCCTTCGGTAAAGAATAGACAGGAGAAATGCCAAGCTGTTCTTGTAAAGGATGAAAATTATAGCTGGAGACCACAACCTTATTCTGCCCTTTATAGACCCCAAAAAGCGTAATCGTTTTCCCCGAAGAAAACTGAGACGCCCAGGGGCGATTATACAAAGTGATTTCAAGTTCTTCATTCCAGCTCAAAACCGTAAACTTTGTGAATGAACGATTTCTGCCAAAACGAAAGACACGGCCCGACTGACAAATCAAACCCTCAAAACAAACCGATTGATTGAGCTCCCATTGCGAAAAAGGAACGACTTCAATCGTTTGATAACGACTCGGATAGGTCGTCAACAAAGATTCGATAGAATCAATCCCCATCTTCTCTAAATACCCTAAACGGCGAGCAGTGATCTTTAACTTATTCAATTCCATTTTTCTGCCCTCTTTTTTGTATCAACAATGCATAAAAGCGTAGTAAAAACGCATAGAAGAAACCTAAGACAAGATATAGAAAACTCGATACCAGTATTTTTCCCATACCTTGATGAAAGATAAGTCCAATGCTCCATGACATCAACCAGTCAAACCAGGGATTAAAACAATAGGCCAAAGAAGAACACAAATTATAAAAAGAACCAAGCGTAAAAACCCCTTTGCATAAAGTATCACAGCCTAAAAGAAGTCCCATAAAGGCCATTCCACAAAGAAAACTTTTCCCATCAAAGATCTTTTTGGTCCATTTTCTACAAGCTAATCCATAATATACACTCATTAGTACAGGTAACCATAAAAAATAAATACATGCACTAATTTCCTGCAAGACTAACACATTAATTTTTAATAAAGCTAATTGGCGTAAGCCCCATGAAACAATAAACATAAAGGTTGCCTGCAAACCCATGACAATCAAGCCTTCTTGTAAGGTAACCGGATGTACCTTATTCCAAATACGCAATACCCAGCGATAAAAAAGTACGGCATAAATCAAGCCAATTGCCACAAGAAACACGATATAAAACAAGCTCTGTGTCACATGGGAAGAGAGCCATAAATAGACCAAATTATAAAATAAGCTATATAAGAATAAAAAGCCTAGATCTTTCATTTTCGATACTCCAAAAGAAGGGCTTTCGAATCCTTGCTGTGGCCAATCTCATCAGTAAAAAAACAAGGAATCGATAAAGCTTCTGCCTTCTTAACCAATACATCCATTTGATGCAGTTGCTTAAGTTCAGTAAACTGTCCAAACGTCAGCGATGCAATCTGATCAAAGACACCCATCTGTTCTAGTTGCGCCAAATAGGAAGCAATCCGATAGGCATTGCCCGAATGACTTTCCAAAAATAAATCTTGTCCCTTTACATCCGGAAAATACTTAGTCCCAGCCAGTTTTAAGAAACAGCGAATATTTTCCCCTACGCCTTTGCAACAAATCAAAGAGGTATCTTCTTGGCGTAAATAGGCATCGATAGCTTCCACATTGGTGTTTTGCGCAATTTGAAATAAGACACAAGGGCGCAAGGGAGCTAGTACATTTAAAACACAAGTACAATCGCTGTATGCATGGAAACAAGAAGTACTTTTTTGATACGCGTTGAAATCTAAATAAGGCAGTGTTTGATTGGCCAGATCTCCACCCGATACATCAAAGATAAAAGGGATATTTGCCTGGACAAACGCATTAAAAACCGATGCTCTTTGTTCTGGAGTACTTTCCTGATAGAGATAAGGACTCACCTGAATGGTATAGCCTAAAGCTTTCCATTGGGCAATGGTAGGTTCAACCCGTTCTTTTTTACAAGGGTTAGATAGATTCAGAAACGCTATTGTCTTCATGACTAGCATTATACCACGAAAAAATGGATAATCTTGCGACTATCCATTTTGCTTTTTATAGGTTAAATATGCGGTTCCTATGTGATCTTTTTTCCATCCTTCGATAATCTTATATCCAGGATATGAGAAGAGAACTTCACATAAGGTTTCCACAATCATTCCGGTAAAAGAACACATCACGCATTGCACCATAGTCCAGCCAAAAAACTGGTGACTGACAATCAGTGCAAAGACAAAGTTATCACAGAATTGACCAATTGCGGTAGAAACATACGAACGAAAGGCATACGCTTTAAACCCTACATCATTTTTCGTTTTCTTGCCTAAAAGGTAATTGCTGTAATTGTTGACAAGCGAAGAAACTAAGAATGCAATAGTGCTTCCTAATAAAACATACCAAGTTCCCCCGAAGGTTCCATCCAAAGCCTGATTGATAACCGTTTGCGCTCCATCAACATACGATGCAGACCAAACGCCAGGAACCAGCTTCACAATAAAGAAGATCACACACATCAACAAATTCACCAGCACTGCGACAATTGAAGCCTGCGTAGCCGCTTTCGGTCCAAAGTACTTTGTGATCATATCCATGCTCAAAAACGAGAGCCATGAAACAAAAATTCCACAATCCAAAGCTAAACACGAAATGGGTAAGCTAATGCTCTTGTTCGCCAACAAATTCATAGTGACGACCGAAACCACAAACAATGTCATGGTCAATGAGGGAATCGAACGTAATAATACCTTCGTTTCCAAAACTTCCTTTTTTAAACGATTCATTTTTCATTCCTCCTATTTTTTTAAAGATGGTTGGGAAGCAAAACATCTTTTATGCGTTACTAACTATAGCACAGAATGCCATAAAAAAAGAAGAGAAAATCTCTTCTAGTCTTCTAAGTAAGATGTGTCGGGATGGTGAATCAACGTGAATTCTCCATCTTCATAATCAATACGTGTTACCGAACAATTCGGTACAAGTTGATCTGGATACTTTCTTAGTTTCCATTCTTCTGGGTCTAAATGTTGCACCATACGGGAAATGACAGCTCCATGCGTCACAATCAACACATTGCCACCAACTGCATACTTTTCTAACGTTTTCTTAAAACGCTCGTAAGCCTGGTCACGATCTTCGCCACCACAGAACGCATAGCCATTCCAGTTTTGGTCTTCACTGACATGATGAATCGAACCTGGATCTCCTTCATATTCACCGAAATATACTTCTTTTAAACCTTTATCCCATTTCTTTGGCACATCGCGTCCTTCTAAAGCATAATTCATCGTATCAATAGCGCGTTCGGATGTGGAACTAACAGCCACTTCAAATGGTATATTGGCTAAACCATTATGCAATGCTTTGGCTTGATGGATACCTTTTTCTAATAAGGGTGAATCACACCATCCTTGATAAAGGTGTTTTACGTTAAATAATGTTTGCCCATGTCTTGCGATATAGAACTGTGTCTTCATATTAAAACCTCCGGTAAAGATAAAAGTGACAATTTTCCATCTTCACATGCAATTTTACACATGGAACAGTTCGGCATCACATCATAATAAGATGCATCTAAATCATGTAGGACTTCACGAATCACCGAGCCATGACTGACAACTAAAACCTTTTGATTGGGGGCTTTTTCACTCAATGCCACCAAACGCTTTTCCATGCGACTAGCTGCTTGAGAGAACGTTTCGCCACCAAATTCGGTCCAATCAGTACGCTTGGTATCTAAAAGCTTAGTAATCGAATCCCCCTCTAAGTTGCCAAAACCAATTTCCTTTAAATCTTTATAAAACGCCAACGGAAACCGATCTTGTACGATCGTCAATAAAGTATCCCGCGCTCTTTCACTCGTTGAGCTGGCCCCAAAGCAGAAATCTTCCGCTTTTAGTTTTTCTGCCATCTTTTGCGCTTGTTCCAAACCTTCTTGCGTTAAAGGCGAATCCGAAAAACCTTGAATAATGCCCTTCACATTAAATAGGGTCTGTCCATGTCTTACAATATAAAAAATCGTCCTCATGGTTCTTTTATACAATGAATTACGCCTTCTGTCAAAAAAACGCCAATCCGAAAAAGTGCCTACCAAATCCCCATAACATGTTGCATGAAAAGAGTCACAACCGTAATACCAGCCCAACAAGAAGCCCCGACAAGCAGCGGTTTTCCACCAGTTTTAATAAGTTGTACTACATTGCTGTTAAGGCCAATTGCTGCCATAGCCATGATAATTAAAAATTTAGAAAGTTCTTTTAGAGGCTGAAAGACATTGGCATCCATCCCTAGATTCACACAAACCGTAGTGATAATCGCTGCCAAGACAAAATAAAGGATAAACATCGGAAAAGCCCGTTTCAAACTAAACGAATTTTCCTTCTTACCCGAAGTTTTTCTAGCTTGCAGCCAAGCTAAAACCAAGGTAATCGGAATAATTGCCAACGTTCGTGTCAACTTAACCGTAACTGCTTTATTTAAAGTGGCACTGCCTAAATGCCACATACTATCCCAAGTCGAAGCCGCTGCTGTAACCGAAGACGTATCATTGATAGCTGTGCCAGCAAAGATGCCAAACGCATCTCCATGCAAGGTATCAAAGCCAATAGCACTTCCTAAAATAGGAAAAAAGATAGCCGCCAAGACATTAAAAAAGAAAATTACCGCAATAGATTGGGCTACTTCATTTTCATCCGCATCAATAACTGGTGCTGTAGCCGCAATGGCTGATCCTCCACAAATCGAAGAACCAACGCCAACCAAAATCGATGTCTTAGCTGGCACCTTTAAAACTCTGCGTAAAAGCCATGCAATCACTAAAGAAGTTGTAATCGTACAAAGTATAATGGGAAGAGATTGTTTCCCAGTTTGAAAAATCACCCCAAGATTCATTCCAAAGCCAAACAGGACAACCGCTGTCTGCAAGATGACTTTTGAAGTCCATTTAATTCCCGCACTAGCATCTTTTTTATCTTTCCAAATTAAAGTTAGAAACATCCCTGCCAGAATCGCAATAACGGCTCCGCCTATAACGGGAAATACTTTTCCTAAGATCCAAGATGGTAGGGCTATGGCCAAGCAGACAAGTACCCCTTATATTTTTCCTTCATATCCATTCCTCACTTTTCATAACAGAGAAAAGTATACGGCATCTATATAAGGATGTAAAGAAAAAGGTGCTTTGCACCTTTAGTTCCATTCGTTTTCTTGTTTAGCCGCCAATCTGCACATGGATACCACGTGCTTTTCCATAATCAACATAAGGTAATAAGCTTTCCTTATCCATCATGGCATCTTTTTCATAATGAAAATCTTTTTGCATCTGATGCCATTTACTTTTACCCATGGTATGGAAAGGCAATAAATGCACTTCTTTAAAATGCAGACTTTTCGCATAATCAATCACATCTTTACAGCAATCTTCATTAAAGCGAGGAATCACTGGCATCCGGACAATCACCTTGTCGGGGCAATGTTTGGATAAATAGGCAAAATTTGCTTGAATCAAGGCAAGATTTCCACCAGTAACTGCTGCCAGTTTATCCGCATCCAAGTGTTTACAATCCATTAAGAAACAATCAATATAAGGTAATGCCTGTAAGAGTTTTTCTTGGGTGAAATTTCCCGTTGTTTCTACCGCTACATGTAAGCCAGCTGCTTTACATGCTTTCAACAAGGCTAAAAAAGCTTCAAACTGGGTAAAGGGTTCGCCACCCGAAATCGTTACGCCCCCATGGCTTTGTTCATAATAGTCCCAATCTTTACATACTTCTGCTACAAGATCTGCAATTTTCATCTTCTTCCCGGAAAATGAAATAGCTTCGGCTAAGCAGATATCTTCACATTTTCGACAATCGCTACAAAGGTCTTGCTTCCAGGTAAAAGGAAAAGTGATTGCGTGATTCGGACAAATGGTTTCACAGCGTCTACACTGTATACATTTACTGGCATCATGCAATAAGACAGGTTGGATTGACCAGGTTTCGGGATTGGCACACCAGGGACAATGTAGTGTGCAGCCTTTTAGAAAAATGGTCGTACGGATTCCTGGCCCATCATGAGTCGCAAAGCGCTCGATATTGGAAACCTGAATCATAGATTGTTTTTGGACACCCTCATTCATTCTCGCCATACATTTACCTCTACTGTTAGAATACCGTCCTTTTGCATCTACATCAATCGTATACTGATTCATCGCTTCTCATTTTATACCTTATTTAAAAAAAGATCTCTAATCACTTAGAGACCCTTAAGGTTTTATGAATGGCTTCAAGCAGCTCCTGGCTGGCTTGTTTGGTATCATCGGCATCCATAATCGCAGATACTACGCAAATTCCTTGGATGGGGCTATTGGCCAAAACTTCCAGATTATCTTTCTTTAGCCCACCAATGGCTGCCACGGGAATATGTACCGCTTCACAGATTTGATCTAAGGTTTCGACTTTGGTCAATTTTGTCTTCACATGCGTCTTGGTTGGATAAATAGCACCACAGCCAAGATAATCGGCACCCTCTTTTTCCGCTTGCTGGGCAGCTTCTACGCTTTTAGCGGTTGCCCCAATGATTGCATCCTCTCCCATTAAGGAACGAGCTATAGATATAGGCATATCTTCAGCCCCTAAATGTACACCACAGCCTACAGCCATGGCTACATCGATGCGATCATCAATAATCAAGGGAATCGAAAAAGCATCGGTAAGTTTCTTTACCTTACAGGCTAGCTGATAATATTCGCGAGTACTCTTATTCTTTTCTCGCAATTGAACCAAGGTGGCTCCACCTAGACAAGCTCCGTTTACTTTTGTCAAAAAGGTATTTTCATCCATTCCTTCGGAATTGGTAATAAAATACAAAGTTAGATCTATATTTTTCATTTGACTACCTCTACTTGAAACTGAGCTTCATCTGCTTCACTTAATTGATAGATTTCATCAAAGAGCTGGGCATGAAAAGAACCAGGACCTTTAGCTGTTACTTTTTCAGCGGCTCGTTCATAATAACAGGTTGCCGAAATACAGGCTTTCCATGGATCCATAACTGCTAGAAAGGTGGCAATAGCTACATTCAACATACATCCGGTTCCTGTTACCCATTGCAGCATTTCACAGCCATTGCGAATCAAGGCAGTTTGATTTCCATCGGTGATAACATCCACTTTTCCTGAACAAACGACAATGCAGCCCCAATGCTTGGCTAAGTCCTTTAACCACTTGGCACTTACGTATACATCTTCTTGGTCTGCTTGATCGGCATCTACTCCACTGGCATGACTGGTTAAACCATAAAAAGCTTTACACTCACTGATATTGCCTTTTAGAACGGTGGGACAAGTTTTTTGCACAAGTTCTTTGGCAAAGTCCAAACGCAAAGGACTACAAGCTACCCCGACTAGATCTAAGATAAAGGGAATCTGATTAGTAAAAGCACATTGGGCACTTTTTAACATAGCTTGTCCGCGTACATCATCAAAGTTACCCAGGTTTAAAGCCAATGCCTGACTGTTTCTCGTGATGGCTTCTACTTCTTTAGGATGGGCTGCCATAATGGGCTTAGCCCCAAACGCAAGAATTAAGTTGGCACAATCATTAATAGATATCGGATTCGTGATGCAATGAATTAAAGCGTTTTGTTTATGAATTTGTTTCAGCAAAGTTCTGTACTCCTAACTTTCTTTGAATGGATTGAAGCACCCCACTGCGTGACATGGATTTTAGTAAAACATACGCAATGCTGCCTCCAATAATCGTTCCCATTAAAAAGCTAGGTACATAGAACATCCAAGTTAAACCAGTTCTTCCCCAAAGATAGGTCATCACAGGATAAGAAACGATAGAACCAATTAAGCCGGTTCCAATAATTTCCCCTAAAACAGCGGCCCAGATTTTTCCTTTGCTGAGCTTGTATAAGATACCAGATAAAGTGGCTCCAAAGATGGCTCCGGTTAAGGCTAATGGGGGAATTCCCATTACGGCCATACGAATACAGCCAATCGCTAATGCGCATAAAAAGGCATACCAAGGGCCCATAAAAACGGCCATAGTAATGTTAATCAAATGAGCCATCGGACACATTCCTTCCACACGTAGAATTGGTGAAATAACGACACCAATTGCGACCATCATCGAAAAGAAGACTAAGCCTAATAATTGTTTGTGTTTATTCATTTTATTTCCCTCCTAATATGCAGATGGCCTAGAAAACACACAAAAACCATCTGACTCTGGTTCGGTATCTGACAAACAGTCATCTCTCAACCTGTCTATTCAGGCTCCCTCGCATGTTTCCTCTACTCTAGGCGCTCCCCTACAGCAAGGCAATAAAATAAAAAGACCTGCTACGCAGAAGACAGGTCAAAATAATCAAACATACTTCCTACGCCGGCATTATCCGTCAGGTTAAATGGGTCGAAGTCGAACTTCCTCTCAGCATTTGCTCCCCAGCTTTTATTTACTACGTCTAGTAGTGTAGTACAAAAAAGGATAAATCGCAAGGTCATTCAAAACAAAGGTTTGCACAATTTCTTTGTAAGCCCATTCATTCTCTGTTATAGTTGTTTAAGACGTCATAGAAAGGGTAAAGGTCGAACCATTATGACAATTCAATATTTAATCAGTTCTTGTTTTATGCTCGCAATCCTGATTATTTTTGTCAAAAAAGGCGGTTCTGATATCCGACAGCCTCGTAGTCGTCGGATATATTTATGGTTATTGGCCTTTATTATTGCCTATGTCATAATTGATGCCTTTTTTCTGTTGTTCTATATATCTCCGAGCAATGTCACAGGTTATCGCATCATTACCTTTGTCTTTTATATCATCTATGTATTGATGCCGTTTGTCTGGCATATTTTTGTACGTAATTTTGTGGGTGGTTCCTATCCGAAAATCATTCAACGGTTAGAATATATCCCCCTACTTCTGCTTTTTGGAATGATTCTTTATAACATTCCTTCCCGTACTTTATGGTACATTACCGCTACCAGTGATTATCAGAGAGGTTCCTGGTTTACTGCCTTTTCTATTTTAAACATGTTCTATTATGTGGATTCCTTATTCCATGCCGTAGTCATTACATATAAGAAAAGACAAACCAGTGAACCTTATCTACTACAATCGGTATTTATTTCTTTTATTCCTTTTGTTGGCATTGTCTTAAACGCTTTTGTGATTCCCATCAATATCATGTATCCCGTTCAACCTTTTTGTATTGTCTTAGTCGCAATTCTTGCCTACTTTTTCATGGCGGACCATGAAACCCAGATCTTACAAGCGCAATACCAAAAGAAATTAAAAGATGCCTTACAACATTGTAAAGGTACAACGTATGAAGCCCAGATCCAAGCCTTACTTTAGGAGAACCGTTCATGGCACTTACATTATCTGAAGATGCAAAAAATGAATTACTCGATGAAATCGGACAAAATTATATTTCTAAGATTTGGGCTACTCTTGTTGTGTGCACCCCTAAGATTCTTCATTATGCCATCGATCCAAATCAAAAAAGAGTACAATGGATCAATACCTATGCCTATATTGGTTTAACCGATACACATTTGAACATTGTTACCTTATCTTCTTTGAATGTGACCGTACCAACCGGTCAGTTTTCCATTCCACGAAAAGATATCGAACAATTATCCATCATAAAAAAATCATTCAAATATATCGTATCTTTTCAACTGCAAGGTGAATTGGTGCGAATGAATCTATCCTTAACGGCGATTGGCATCAATATCAAAAACCAAATCCAAAACGTACAAACATTGGTCAAAGCATTAGAAAACTAGAAAGCACAAAACTTTCTAGTTTTTTTAACCTCTAGATTTTCCACCCGAAACATTGATGGTCGTCCCCGTTATAAAACTTGCACGATTACTAACCAAGAAAAGTATCGTATTAGCGATTTCTTCTAAATGCCCTTCTCTGCCTAATAATGTAACGGTATCATAATTCTTTTGCATCTCTTCTTTTGTGATATGGCGACAATGGCACATAGCATCAATATAAGCCGAGTTAAATAACGCTGTTGCTTCCATGGGACCCGGTGCAATAGCTACGACTCGGATTCCATGTGGGCTCAACTCTTTGGCCCACGTACGAGTCAAACTATCAATAGCTGCTTTTGATGCACTATATATCCCCTGTGCGAAGCTACCTTCTTTGCCACATTCACTGCTAACATTCACGATCACACCATATTTTTGTCGCAACATGATTCTTGCACATGCTTGTGCACAATGAAAAGATCCTTTCACGTTCACATTCATCGTTTGATCAAATACCGCATCATCCAATTCATATTTGGATCGATCATCCACCAACAAGCGAGGAATCGAAATACCCGCATTATTCACGAGAATATCAATACGACCAAATGTTTCCATGACTTGATGGACCATTCGTTCCACTTCATCTTTACGTGTTACATCACAACGAATAGAAAGACAATTTTCCATTTTTTCTTGTACACACAAATCCGCAATGACGACTTGTGCTCCCTGTTCCATAAAGGATTGGCACATTCTTTGTCCAATACCAGAGGTACCACCTGTCACAATCACTACTTTATTTTCTAAATCTAACCATTTGTGCATAATGTCTCCTTTTTTATCCAATCCAAACAAATTTGGACCGCTTTGTCCGTATCCTCACTTTTGGAAAACAAGCCACTTCCGCCTACAATAAATACATCTGCTCCAGATTGGTAGAGTTTTTGATAATACTTTTCATTACAACAACCGTCTACTTCAATTTGATAATGCCAATGATTTTCTTCTCGTAGTTGTACGGCTCTTTGAATCCGATCATACGTCGTTTCGATAAAGGGTTGTCCCGCAAAGCCAGGATCTACACTCAAGATCAATAACCGATCAATGAGATGTCCATAGGGAACGATAACATCCATATTCATGGAGGGATTTAAAGAAACCCCAAATTGCACTTGGCGTTTAGCTAATTCTCTTTGAATATGAAACAATTGTCGCTCAATGACTTCTGGTGGCATGGTAATGATATTGGCACCACTTTCACAACATCGATCAATCAGATCCATATCAATAGAGTCCACATACAAATGGGCTTCCATTGGCACTTGACTGATAGTACGTATCGATTCCATGAAACAAGGTGCTAATGCCATATTCTTACAATAATGCCAATCGATGATATCAATGTGAAATTCATCCACATATTTTTCCAATGTTTTTACTTCGGATGCGATATGAAGTAGATCCATACACATCAAAGATGCTGATACTTTTACACCCATACACTACCTCCATTTCTACTATAGAAATAATTGATTTTTGATGCAAATGGTGTTCAAAATATTGATATTCAATCAATAAAAGCGATATATTATGATTGATATCAATCATGGAGGTTCTATATGGTACCTAATGAGCGACGAGAAAAAATCCTTTCTATTCTACAAACGCGAGAATATATCTCGATCCATGAACTAGCTAAACGCTTGTATGTTAGTCTGCCAACGATTCGTCGTGATCTCACAACGATGGAAGCCGATGGTCAAGTACGACGAACACATGGTGGTGTTACTTATATTCAGCCCGAAAGTGATATTTCCCCCATTGCCTTGCGTAATCACGAACATATCGAAGAAAAAGAAGCGATTGGCAAGGAAGCTGTCCAATTATTATCCGATGGTGAATCTTTATTTATTGATTCCAGTAGTACAGCATATTGCTTTGTGAAAGCTATTCCCAAAGATATGCGATTAAATGTTGTTACAAATGGATCATTCATTGCCCAGGCATTTCATGAACATCCACATGTACACGTAGAATTAGTTGGTGGTCAGTATGATCCGCATCATGCCAGTGTCATAGGAGCTGAAGCCACTCACTTTATTCAATCTCGCTTTGCAGATTGGTTTTTTGTTTCGGCCAATTCCATGGATACGCATTGTATTACCAGTCAATCCAATATTGATATTGATCTAAAACAAGCCATGCATGCGCATGCCCAACAAACCATTCTTTTAATGGATGATTCGAAGTTTCTGAATACGTCTTTCTATAAAGTATTCGATTTCGATGCGATCGATCAACTGATTACGAATCATTTGCCCAAAGAAATCGAAAAAGCCCTCATTGAAAATCAAGTGCTCATTAAAAAAGCTGTCCAATGACAGCTATTTATAATCAGCAATCTTGCAATGTTTTCCATGAATGGATTCATATTCAATGATTTCACATTTTTTCGGTTTTGGACGCCAACGAATCCCTCTTGTTTTATCCTCCATATAACCTCGTAGTGCACGAATAATGCCTCCATGACACACGATCAATACATTGTCATAGTCTTTTTGTTCCATTTCCGATAGAAAAGCAGAACTACGAGAAACCAAAGAATCAATCGTTTCTACACTTGGCGGACTTGGCAAGATTTCTGGAAACAACCAAAATAAAGTCATTTTCAATCCCATACCCGTATATTTTTTTAATTCATAGCGACCAAATTCCATTTCCGTTATTCGTGAATCAATAATGACTTGATCCTTGGATACATTGCCAATGATCGATGCCGTTTCAATAGCTCGATCTAAAGGAAAGGCATATACCGCATCAAATTGAATGGGTTCAATTCGTTTTCTTGCTTCTCTTGCTTGCATCCGCCCTGTATCATTTAAAGGCTCATTGATTCCTCCTTTTTTATTTATCGTTTTTGAATACGCTTTCAATTTAAACGATATTCAACATTATGAAAAGAAGTCGAAATTTCTCAACGAGAAATTTTTTGTACTTTTTATTTCAAATAAAGGAAGTGGGAATGATATCGTTTAATAAAATAAACAAAAAGAATAAAAAAAGTGCATGCTAACTACATACACGGACATTTTATTATGTAAAAATATATATATTAGAAATCCAATGATTTGTCATTATACATCATTTCCAACATACGAATGTACAATTTTTTTCTTATTTGGGAAAATAAATCATCTTTTTAAAATTAAATCCATTGTTAATATAAAAACTAGATAAAAAGGCAGGTATGAAATATGAAGAGGCGAACTATCGATTTAATTAATGATTTATCAAAGCCAACCAATTATTCCTTACAAGATTTAGCCACTTCCTATCATGTGACTGTACGAACCATTCGGAATGAGATCAAAACCATCAATGAATTCCTTTCTAATTATGGTTTCAACAATATAACTATCGGAAAAAATGGATGGATTCAAGTCAACCGTGATTTTTCTTCATGCCGAAAATTTCTTCAAATCGATGACCTATATGAATATAAATTAAGTCCAAAAGAACGTATCATTGCTGTTTCCTGTATTCTGCTCATGAAGCAAGATTATACAACTTTATCGGAACTTGCTAATCAATTATATGTTTCAAGAACCACGATCATCAATTACTTACCCGCTATCAAAAAATATTTAAGTCAAGTGCAAATTCAACTTTATCCTCATCAAAATAAAGGGCTATGCATCGATAATGATGAGATTACTTGTCGAGAAGCACTCATGCGTATCTTGGTATTGGATAATGATCCGAACGATCTCTTTATCACTTATTTATTAGAACATGTTATTTTTTTTAAACGATGTCGATCGTAATATGATTCATAACATTATTACCGAAATTGAAAGCGAATATCATATTCAATTTACTAAAGACTCATCCAAACTACTTAGTTTTTATCTAGAACTCATGATGGAACGGAATCAACGTGGATTCTATATCAATAAACACATCCCTTCATTTGGTGATGAATATCATTTTGCACAGGATATCCTACGTTATATTTGCCAATATAGTGTTATTAAACCCAATGAAAAAGAAATTAACGCATTGGGTTATATCATAAAAAATATGTTGCATTATACATTGTTGGTATCCAATGATCGAGAAACCATTGCGATTCAAGTGTTGACTCGAAAATTGATTGAATATGTATCCAATGATTTACGAATTGATTTGACTCGAGACTATCAACTGTATGAAAATCTGTCCAATCATTTGAATTCTATCTATCATGAATCCATAACGGAAACAGCCGAAAATCCGGTTCTCCAGGATATTCGTTCCACCCAAAAAACGGTTATCAAAGCGGTCAACAACAACATTGGTATCGTACGAGAATTCTTTCAAAGACCACTAAGTGAAATTGATATTATGTATATCGTGATTCATTTTTGTGCAGCAATCGAACGATATAAAACTACCAAAATCAACTACAATGTAATCTTGGTTTGTAATGCTGGTATTGGTACTTCCCAATTGATCCAAGCAAAACTTGTTAACTATTTTCATGTTAATGTTGTCGGTATCATTTCGAGTTATGAAATCGATAGCTTACACGAAAATAGTGCCGATTTGTTGATTTCGGTCATCCCCATTTATGATGCACCCATTGAATTCATCAATATCACACCACATTTGACCGAAGATGATTATATTTTGATTGGTAATAAGATCACCGAATTGCATTTACATAACCATATGCCTGTCAATTCACATACTTCTGAAGTTTCAGAAATTGTCGTCATGGATACAATTCGTCCAATCTTAATCAATGATGTGCCAGAAAAGGCCGATGCCCTTTATGAAAATGTAAAAAAAGCCATACATCGATATTTTAATCGGATTCAACCTGAAAATGAAATCGATAATACATCGCCCTTTCTCCATCACTTATTAACACCTGAATTTATTGTTTTCGATGTGGAATGTAAAGACTGGAAAGAAGCCATAAGAAAATCTGCACAACCTCTTTTAAAATTTGGATATATCGAAAATCGTTATGTCGCCAGCATGATCCATGGGGTTGAAGAATATGGACCTTATATTGAAATTGCACCAGGCTTAGCAATTCCTCATGCAGGATTAAATGATGGAAGTTACAAAACAGGAATGAGCATGCTCCGTTTATCTACACCTATTCCTTTTGGTGTGGAAGAACTCGATCCTGTACAATATGTCGTAACATTATCGTCCATTAACCAAAAAAAATCATTTGCGTGCTCTCTTTCATTTATTGAGTTTATGGCAAAATGAAAACTTCTTAAAAGAATTGAATGCGACCGATTCTACAACAGAAGCCAATAAAATTATCGAAAAATTTGAATATACATTGAGCGATTACTAAAATATCCTCTATACTATGAATAGAATATCGAGGTAAAAAATGACTAGGATACAATTTGTGATCACGGATCTAGATAACACACTACTCAATAATGAAAAGAAAGTATCATTATTGAATCATCAAGCCATTGAACATTTGAAACAGAGTGGTATTTACTTTGGATTGGCTTCTGGACGTGATTATCAATCGGTTTTTGCGTTATCGAAAGATTGGGGCATCGATACTTTTCTTGATGTCATCATTGGTGGAAATGGACTTCAAATTTTTCAACCCCAAAAGGCCCATCTCATTTGTCAAAATAAAATTTCCAATACAATCGCTTTAAAGATCTATAAGACCTTCAAAGATTCGGGCGGATATTATTTTGCACGAAATGGAGCCAATCGTTTTCAAGAATCAACCGATGCTGATTTACATACCGATGCTATAAAATATCAAGAACCAGAAAATATTGTTGATCTACAAAGTTATCTATCCACTCATGATGTCGATAAAGTATCTATTTTCTGTCAACCCAATCAAATGAATCACATGAAAGAAATTGCCAAATCATTGCATGGATTGCCAATTTCTATGATGCAATCATCAAGTCATTTATTAGAATTCATGGACAAAGACACAAATAAAGGATCCGCTCTTCACATTGCCTGTAACCAATTGGGCATTTCCATAGAAAATACCATGGCATTTGGTGATACGACCAATGATTATTCCTTAATTAAAGCAGCTGGCATTGGTGTATGTATGAAAAATGGAACCAAGGATGTCAAACAAGTAGCTGATCATATTACCCAATATACAAATAATGAGGATGGATTTTATCATTTCATTCAAAAACATATACTAAGCAGATAAAAAGAGACTGATTTCTCAGTCTCACAAAGCTCTTCGATAGATTTCAATCACGTCGTCAGTACTCAGATCCACAAAACTACCTTCACATGCTGCTTTTTCTGCCATCGCTTGGAAATTTTTCTCATCGGTGATGCCTACTTCACGTAAGGTTCTTGGGCATCCTAATTCGTCAAATAAGAAATGTTTTGTTTTTTCAATGGCTTCTTTAGCAATAGTTCGTTTATCTTTCTTTGCGTCAATGTTCCAAACATTGATTCCATACGTCGCAAAGGCATCCACTTTCTGATCAAGGATGTATTCCATCCAAACCGGTGTCAAGATGGCAAGTCCCTCACCGTGGGTCACATCATAGACAGCACTCAATTGATGTTCTATACCATGAACACACCACTTCACTTCTGCACCTTTTTTCAAGAGACCGTTAATGGCATTGCTGGAACACCACATCAAATTGGCACGGGCATCATAATTGGTTGGATCTTGGATGGCAATCGGGCCATAATGAATCAGTGTTTTCAGTAGGCCTTCCGCAAAGCGTTTTTGCAGATACGCCCCTTCCACATTGGTAAAATAGTTTTCAAACGTATGCGACATGATATCGGCTGTACCGGCTGCTGTTTGTCGTTTTGGCAATGTGTAGGTATAGGTTGGATCCAAGATCGACATCGTTGGAAAGATATGATCCGAATGTAAACCTTTTTTGATTTGTAGATCCATATCCGAAATAACACCGACATTATCCATTTCGGATCCCGTAGCGGCTATGGTCAAAACTACATAAATAGGCAAAGCCCCATGAACTTTTTCATTATCCATGACAAGATCCCAGGCATCGCCCTCGTAGACAGCTCCTGCTGCAATAACTTTGGCACAATCAATGGATGAACCACCGCCAATCGCCAATACCGCTTCGATTTGATTGCCCCGACAAATTTGTATCCCTTTACGAACGGTTTCAATGCGTGGATTGGGTTCTACACCAGATAATTCAAAGACTTCATGATCGGATAATTCTTTTAAGGCTGCATCATAAATGCCATTACGTTTGATGGATCCACCACCATACACCAACAAGAGCTTTTTTTGCGTAATTTCACTTAAATGTGAAATCATTCCTTTCCCAAAATGGATACGCGTAGGAATGTAATAAGTAAAATTATTCATAGGTTTTACATCTCCTGTTTTCTTTGTATCCATTATACCATGAGATTTTCGACATGCAGACACGACAATTTCATAGGCATGTTTGGCTTGTTTGCCACCCAATACCACACAAAACAGATCTCCCAGGGCATTCGTAAAAGAAATTGTAAAGTAGTATTTGGATGGATTGGGACAAGATCGCAAACGTACGGCTAATGTACTCAATAAAGACAAGCGTTCTTTCGGCAATCGATGAACAATTTGAACTTCATTTTCATAACGCAATGTCCGAATGTTTTTATAATCGATTTGTGAAGTTCTTTGAAAAGTCGATAATAATAGACGATCATTCCGAATATCCAATTCAGCCCAGCCTTCTTCTGGCATTTGTGGATGACCACCCAAATAATTGACCTTTACATTTTCAATGGTCTGACTTGTTTCTTTTTGGTCCGCCAAATATTGGAATAAAGCATCCGCTTCTTGCTCCTGTCCTTTGGGAATTTTGATCTTAAATTGATTTTTGCGCGTTTGCAGATACATCACATTTTTCTCGCGCCGTATATCCATGATATCGCTTTTCTTAAAGTCTTCACTCAGAAACATTTGTTTGATGGATATTCGATCATGATACACCTGAATCGAAGTTGATTTGAAACGAAATGTTTTATCCATATTGCATCCACTTTCTAATTATAAATAGTTGATATCTACTTTTGCATCCGACATGAACAAGACATCCACATCTTCTTTGTCGGCTCCATGGTACATCTTTGTTCCTGCTTTGAACCAAACAAAATCGCCAGGAACAAAATCACCTACATTGGTGACTAATTTTCCTTTTAATACATAGAAACCATGATTACATGTATGCGTATGCCAAGGAATCATACAACCGGCAGGATAAATGATTCGTTTGATCGTGGCACCCGTTTCTTCATCTTCCACAAAGAATTTTTGATACAATGTCTTTTTTGTTTTGGAGTTCGCATGTGGATACTCTTTCATATCATAACTATCTTTGAGTAAGATAATGGCACTGTTTAGATCGTCCGAATCATGACTATATGGCTCATCATAATAGACCATATCCAATGGTTTATTGGTCATGTATAAAACATCAACTTCCTCATCGGTTGCGCCATGATACATCTTGTACCCTTCTTTAAACCAAACAAAATCACCAGGACCAAAATCACCTACATTGGTATGCATCGTTCCTTTTAATACAAAATCACCATGTGCACAATGATGTTCATGATTGGTGATCATATTACCTTGGGGATAGATCATTCGTTTTACCAACATACGATCGGGAACTTGAATAAATTCACGTTGATACATTAATTTTTTATTATGTGAATTGATATGATCATAATCCTTCATATCAAATTCATTATTTCGAATGATCAATGCATCTTCCATATTATTCTTCATCCATATTCACAAAACAACGCATGGCTGTTTCTACATCTTTTTCCATGGCAATGCGTCCTACTTTGGCTGCATCACTGAACATCTTATATGGGCCTTGTTGCGATACGGCATCACCGCCTGCTTTATCCATATATGTATAGTAGTTGATCTTACGAACTCCATTGGCAATGACTTTTTTGTAGTCTTTATGCGATACACCGCTACCACCATGCATGACAATTGGTACACCGACTTGGTCATTCAACTCTTTTACTAAATCAAAGTCCAAGTTTGGCTCAGAAAAATATTCCCCATGAACTGTACCAAAAGAAGCAGCTAAACAATCTACACCCGTTTTTTCGACAAAGTCTTTGGCTTCAGCAGGATCAGTATACATACTGCGATCGGATTTACGATTTTCCGTAATTCCATCGTTATTCAAAGTAATGCCTGCCATCTTACCGATTTCTGCTTCAATTGTTACACCATATTTTTTAGCTAAGGCTACTGCCTTTTTTGTCATTTCTACATTTTTTTCATATGGCAAAGCAGAGCCATCAAACATCATGGAAGTAAAGCCTAATTTTAAAGCTTTTTCAATGTAATCTAAATCAACCCCATGGTCTAAATGGACGACAACTGGCACTTTTGCTCGTTTTGCCATCAATACCATAACCGGACCGATTTCTTCTAAATAAGCCACATCATTTTCTTCATGGGTTTGTGCAAAAGCAAGAATGGTTGGCATATTTAGTTTTTCTGCAGCACCCAAAATAGCTTGAATGTGTTCAAAATTAACGACATTGAAAGCACCAATCGCAATCTTTTTTTCATTGGCTACTTCAAATACTTCTTTTAAATCAGCTAACATATTTCCTCCTATTTTGAAAATTCAATTAACACTTTATATGATTCTGGACTTGCAGCATAATCAAGCGCTTCTACAATATCCTCTGGTGCATAAGTTTTAGAGATGATTGGATTTAAATCCAAAATTCCTTTACTAATACAATCAATCGCACGACGGAATGATTCTTTTGTTCCATTTTGCGTACCAGTTACATAGATTTCTGCTTTATGTAAACGGCCTGCATCAACTAGAATTGGTTCATTTGGATGAATAGAACTAAACATATTGCAATAACCACTTTTAGCTGTCATTTCAATAGCTTGAGCTGCTACAGATGGAATAGCAGTCGTATTAAAGACAACCTTAGCGCCACGTCCCTGTGTCAACTTTTTGATTTGTTCAACCGCATCCGCTTCCATTGGATTAATGGTCACATCAGCACCTAATTTACGCGCAACTTCAGCTCGTTCTGGATTCACTTCACTAACAATGACTCTAGCGCCTTGACGTTTAGCACAAATGACATGAAGAAGCCCCATGACACCTCCACCTAAAATAGCTACATCATCACCCATCTGTATTGGGGTACGCTGAATACTGTTAATAACACAAGCCAGGGGCTCAGTTAAGGAAGCCACATCCGAAGGTGTATCTTTTGGATATACATATAAATCTCGTGCATCGGCTACAGCGTATTCCGCAAAACCAAAGAATCCTGAATAGCCATTTGGATTGTTATAGTTCACACCATTCATAAATTCACTACAGATATTTTCATGTCCATGTTTACAATCATCGCAGATTCCACAATCATCAATAATGTAGTTAATTACATGATCCCCTACATGAATCTGATTTTCGTTTACATTGGGACCTAATTTTTCTACAACTGCACAATATTCATGGCCTCCAATATGTGGATAGGAAAACTTATTCTCCCCTTGATAATCTCGCACATCATTCACACAAATTGCAGCAGTTAATACACGCAACAACACTTGCCCATCTTTTAATTCAGGAACTGGTATATCCTTTACTTCATACGTCTTTGGGGCTACTAGCACACATGCTTTCATATTATTTTTCTCCTTATTATTCTCTTATATACAAACATTAGAGTATCCAAAGATACTCCAATTAAAATAGTAATGATTTATAGAGTTGAGATGATTCTCGATAGGAAGAAGAATTTTGGCCGATGCTATCATTACTATTTTTTAACAATTTATTCGTTAACAAATGCAACTACTTTTTTAGCAAGGTCTTCAAGAACGCCAAGATCACCCATCATTGATAACAATGTGTAACGAGCACGGTTTTCTTTACCATAAACTAGAGCGTTGTATAACATTTCATCACTAAATCCAACTTGAGATGGGAAGTATGGAGCATCTAAGCTCTTCAAGATTTCAATCATACGTTCTGCACTAGGCATGTAATCGTTCATCAATTTAACAATTTCATCCCAGTTTTCTTCAATCTTATCAATTCGTTTCAAACGCCCTTCTGGATCGTTTTTCTTAGATTCATGTTCCAATTCAATGATTGCATCGCTTGCGGTACCGTAGACTTCTTTCATCTTTTCTTCCCAAGCAGCTTGATCATATTGTTTAGCCTTTTCACGAGCTGCGTCGAAATCTGGACGAGATTCACGTAAGAATTCAGTCATCTTCAAGATAACAACTTCAGCTAAACCAACTTCAATTCCATGTAATACAGGGATTTGACCATTTTGAATTTCAATAGCTTCCCAATAGTGGTTCAAGTGGTGTTCACAACCAGCAGCAGGACGAGAGTTACCAACAAAACTCATAGCAACACCTGTTAATACAAGTCCTTCCATGATATCACCAATGACTTTTGGATCACGGCTTGCAGCTTTATCAGCATTCTTCAATACGTTTTCAATGCAATCTTTTACAAGATTTACAACTGTATCACAGTAGTATTCATCATTAACAATTTTTGAAACTCGCCAGTCATTCAAGCAAGTGAATTTACCTAACAAATCACCAAGTCCAGCTGAAATCATACGAGCTGGTGCGCCACATAAGATATCTGTATCACCAATAATAAATAATGGAGTTTGTGCAGGAATTGTTTGCTTGATATTATCAACCATCAATGCTGCGCCACTTGAAGCAAATCCATCCATTGGAGCTGCAGTTGCAACGATTGCATATGGAACATTCATTTGATAACTGAAGAAACGGCACATATCGTTAATAGAACCAGTTCCTACGGCAACAACTAAATCCAAATCTCTTGGTGCATCAATCATCAATTTTCCAAGTGATTCTTCATTTGGAATAAAACGTCCACCTGTAAATACATGTGCTTTTGCATCAATGTTTGCATCATGAAGAATGTTCATGACTTTTTCACCTGCGATACCATAAGTAATTTCATCGCAAGCAACATAGACTTTTTTGAATCCGTATTTTTCTACATAATCTACTAAGGATGTTAAAACACCGGCTCCTACCGTACATCCTTCCAATCCTGTAGAATGGGTACGACCACAACTACATTTGAATGGTTTTCCCAAGTAATCAGCTAATTTAGGTACATTTGACATAATAATTACCACCTTTCATTTTCTAATGATTATTACCTTTGATCTATTAAGAGCATAACAATCTTTAGGGCATAAAAGGTGCTTCCATTTGCGCAGAGAATTACGAAAACTGCTATGATTTATTACCCTATACATTGCATAATTATTATGAAAAAAAGCGCATACATTAAACTCTAGCAAACGGTTACAAAACGAAATTTCATAATATGTCATAACAATTTTGAGAGTTGATCAAACTTTGCGTATTTGTGAAAAATCGATTGCATATTACAAATAGAATGTCATAGCTTAAAAATCCAATATAAAAAGAGACCAGACAACAAAGTCCAGCCTCTAAATAACGATAAATCTTAATTAAACTTATGCACTTTATGATGGAAAAGAACTATTTTTCCATTTCAGCAAGCTTTTCAATACGTCTTACATGGCGTTCACCATGACTAAATGGTGTTGATAAGAACGTATGAACAATGTCTTTCGCAACTTCGATTCCAATAATGCGTTGTCCCATAGATAAGACATTGGCATCATTGTGTTCTCTGGTTAAACGAGCCATTGTTGTATTCGTACATAAACCACAGCGAATATCTTTTACTTTATTTGCGGCAATTGAAATACCAATACCTGTACCACAAATGACAATACCTTTTTCAGCTTCGCCACTTGCGACTTTTTCTGCCACAGCTTTACCATAGTCTACATAGTCACAGCTTTCATAACTGTCTGTTCCACAATTAATGACTTCATGTCCTTCTTCGCGTAACATTTCCATTATGGTATTTTTATAGTCTACAGCACCATGGTCATTTCCAATAGCTATTTTCATTCGATACCCTCCACAAATTCCTTGATATGTTTAGCGTTTAAGCCATAATGATCAAGCAATTCAGCTGGTGTACCAGATT
>SAMEA3387494__coassemble_2252_pt1 | contig 20288 bp, 18 predicted proteins | sample SAMEA3387494__metabat2_low_PE_042 | metagenome-assembled genome bin SAMEA3387494 (sample SAMEA3387494) | Felis catus | biome: Faeces | place: United Kingdom | collected 2012
CTATTATTATACGCTATTTCTCGTCAAAATCAACCATTTGTTGTGACAGAGCCTTACTATTAAAGCAAAACCAATTAACATTAATTTTATTTCTGATCTTTTATTTGGAATATTATTATTCCTTCCGAATTCTTTTAACTCATCTAAAGATTCACTTTTGAATACAGATTGATTATTCGCGCAATTATTCGTAACACATCCAGCTGATCCATAATTATCTTTTTCATATAATCCCATACGAAGTGTATAAAGCGTATTAAAGCACATGATCGTATCGTTATTTAAAAGAAAGATATCATTTTCTGGTTTTGCGGCTTCTATTCCTATATTGCATCCACCAGGAAATCCTGCGTTATAATCATTTTCAATGAGTACAATATCCTTTTGTTGACGCAAATAGTCCACACTGTCATCTTGTGAATTATTATCAACAATCACAATTTCTCTAGCAAATTCAGGCGTTGTCTCTCGAATGCTTTCAATACATTGTTGCGTTAATGGTCTATTGTTATAACATACAATAACAATAGAAGCAGGTTCTACTTTTCCATTTCTATATGCAATTTCATCTAATTTGCTCTGAATCGTCTTTTTCATGGTTTCATCATCGCAAAAATACAATGCATTCTCATATGTCAAATAGGCTTGTTTCAAATTGATCGTTTCTAAGTATTTTGCATAGGCAAGATACCCTTCATACCCCATAGGATCTTCTTGAATCAATTTCAATAATTCTTCCGTTGCCATAAAACTCCCTTTATACCCTTCCCATAAATCACTCTATAATAGAAAAAATGGGCTGGATAAATACACATCCACATTTTCAAATCAAGAAACTTCTCTACTCACCCCATTCATCATAATCATCTAAGAAGTGATGTTTGTGTTCATCATCTTTATAAGCAATGATGGTTTTTAAACTAACGTTCTCTACACTTTTAAAGATGTTTTGTTCCACAAATGGATTGGTTTTCTTAAGATCTCGAATCAAATATTTCATTTCCATGCGCTTTGATTTTGGTTGCGTTTTGCAGGCTTCGGAAGAACAAGTATCCGTAAACTTACATGCACATTGAATGAAATAAAGATCATTAAACTTTGCCCAGGCTTTAATATCATCTTCATGAATCAAATAAAGAGGACGAATCACTTCCATGCCTTCAAAGTGATTCGAATGAAGCTTTGGCATCATCGTTTGGATTTGTCCGCCATAAAGCATGGACATGAGGATTGTTTCAATCACATCATCAAAATGGTGACCTAAGGCAATCTTGTTGCAACCCAATTGTTTGGCATAATTGTATAAATGCCCACGGCGCATTCTTGCACAGATGTAACAAGGATTCTTTTTAATATTAAAAACATTCTCAAAGATATCACTCGTAAAGATCTCAATCGGAATATCTAACTTCTTCGCATTTTCTTCAATTACTTGACGATTTGCTTGGGAATAACCTGGATCCATCACAATGTATTTCACAGTAAAAGGAACATCGGTGTGTCGGTGCAATTCTTGAAAACATTTTGCCATCAACATCGAATCTTTACCCCCAGAGATACATACCGCAATGGAATCACCTGGCTTTACTAATTCATATTCTTTTATGGCCTTAGTAAACTTTGACCAGATTTTCTTACGATACGTTTTAATAATACTGCGTTCTACTTGTTGGCAATAGGCATGGCCTTTACTTTCTTTCATTTTATCCATGACAAAAGAAACATAGCCCCCAATTAGACTATAAGCTTGAAACCCTTTTGCTTCTAATTCAAGAGCACAAGAAATAGAGCGTTTCCCTTGTTCACATACAAGGACAATTTTTTTATCTTTATCAAAAGGATACGATGCGATTTCTGCCTCGGATAAAACCAGTGCATCTTCGATTGGATTCTTTTGCGCTTGTTCTAAATCACGCATATCCACAAGAGTATACGCATCCTTCTCCCATTTTTTTATTTCCTTAATTTCAATTTCCATAGTTGTATTTTACCATATTTATCTATGCATAAATGAATTCATGTCTGTTGAATAAAATTCACATTTATGCATATAAAAATAAACCTTTACTTCTTTATAAAAACTTTGTAAACTATTCTGGTTGGATAACGCCCTTTCTCTAAAACTAAACAAACAAAACTTAGTTATCCAACGTTTTTTTATTTTCCCTGTTGTATTTTCAGGGTCGTCCAAGCATCAATTGCCGCATGCAGTTGGACTAAGAAATCCGAAAATGCAACTTCTTTTTTTCCATAGCTGTATTGTAAGTCATATTCTAAATCCAACCACGTAGAAAGGTCCGATTCATTATGACTGATAATCGCTTCACATTTATCCAAAGCCTTATAAAGCTTTGCCTCTAGACTTTCTTGGGCTTCCATCTCTTGCCACAAGGCAAGCCATTGCGCTCTTGTCGGTTCCGAAAAAGTAGAAATCCAATCGACCATAAGTTGCGATTCTTTCTTGCCATCTTCTTGTTTCTTTTCAAAAGTAGGAATATCTCCCGTAAAAGATTCTCCCAAATCATGAATCAAACACATTTCAATGACTTTACTAGTATCCACGTCTGTAAAATTATTTTTCAAAAGAAAAGCCATAAGGGCAACCCGGTAACTATGATCCGCAACACTTTCTTGCCGATCTTTTTCCACAAAACAATGGCGTTTGGCTTGTTTTAATTTTCCTGCTTGTACAAGGATTTCTAACAACTCATTCGTTTCCATGAAAACCTAATTCCTCTAAAAGCTGTATACAAGCTGCTTTATCTATTTGGATAGAACCTTGAACCATTTCTTTTTGTCCCCCACCACGTATATTAGCCTTTGTTTTTAAGATTTCAAAAAGCGGACGAACATCTTTTTCAGCACTACCAAGCGCGAACTGAATTTCCTTTTCTTTACAAGCTCCGACAAATACGATTTGCACCTGACTATGATACATCAAGTAATCGCAAGCTTTACGCACAGAACTTTTCTGGCTGGCTTCGACCCATTCAAACCAATAGGTGCAAGCTGGAATGGATTGCGCTTTACATGCGATAAGTTCTTCTTCGAGTTGCGCAATCCGATGCGTTTTCTGTAAAGATTCTGCTTGTAGTTTTTGTAAAGCTGTAAAACCTTTATACGAGTGCACCGATAAAGCCTGACTCATCGCTAAGAGAACATCGGCTTTTTTCCGACTGTCTTTTAGGGCATCCATCCCACACAGCAAGGTACAACGTGTACCCGAACGATGAGGTTGGCAGGAACAAAATTGAATCAAACCAATTTGTCCGGTTGTATGTACATGCGTACCGCAACAAGCGCAACAATCCACATTTCCAATTTTTACTAAACGAATATCCCCAGCTAAAGCCTTCTTACTACGGTAGGCAATCGATTCATCTGGATTCCAGATGATTTCAATGGGTAAATCTTGCCAAATAACTTCATTGGCTTTGGCTTCTATGTCTAAACAATCTTGCCAAGTCAATTTCCCATTAAAATCAATAGTCATAAGGCCTTGGACTTCGCCTTTACTTTCCATATGGAAACCCACATTTTCATAGCCAAATTGTTGATGAATCAAACCCGAAACAATATGTTCCCCACTATGATTTTGGGATAAACGAAAGCGGCGTTTTTTATCTATTTCACATTGTACTTGTGCACCAACTGACATGGGCTTTGAAACAAAGACTGTATTAGGGTTTCCTTCTTGGACATCAAAAACTTGAATTTTTTCTTCACCTAAGTAAATAAAACCTCTATCACTGGGCTGGCCTCCCCCTTCTGGATAAAAGCCATCTTCACTTAAAGTAAGGACATATCCATCTTTTGTTTGGGTACATGAAAGAACTTCCGCACTAAAGGAAAAACAATCGGGATTGGTATAATATAAAGCTTCTTTATTCATAGTGATTTCCTTCGTATATAATGGCTTCCAAAACTTTTTCATCTACTTTAAATGGCGCATTCTTTAATTTTGCTGGATTAGCCAAAAGGCTGTTTTTTGCCTTTTCTAAAGCCACTTTATCTAAAGGTACTTTTAAACAAACTGCTTTATAGAAATCTTGCCACTGCTCTAAAGAAGTGAAACCAGCTAGATGCAATAAGTAATCCCGCTCTTTTGCCTCGGCCTGCAACAAGTATCCCGCTAGAAAATACCCACAAGCCAAACCATGGGCCAACCCTTGATGAACCGTTAAAGAATAAGAAAGTCCATGAGGCAAACTAGTACCAGTTTGGGCAATAGCCATTCCTCCAAAACAAGCTGCCCGCATCATGGCAAAAGCCTGACCCAGTTCTAAGGCTTGTTGGCCTAAAAGCACATCCTTATTTTGTTTCCATACTTCTAAACCTGCCACAACACACATACGACTATAATCGCTCGCATTCGGATTTAGATAACTTTCCCATAAATGCGCTAAAGCATCAATAGCTGTATTGCGAAGCATTTGTAGCGGTGCATTTAATAAATATTTTCCATCAATTAAGGCAACCTGAGCAAAAATCTTATGTGGAATCGATCCTTTTACCTGTAAATCTTTGCGCGTTAAAACCGAGACACCTGTCACTTCACTACCCGTTCCACAAGTGGTAGGAATACAGACAATTGGTAGGGTTGTAGAATCTCCTTTGGCATATAAATAACTGGCATCCGCTTTAGGGTGCGCTAACATCAAGGCAATGGCTTTAGCTGCATCCATTGCAGAACCACCACCTAAACCAATCACAAAATCCACTTTTTCAGCTAGACCGAAGTCTCTAGCTTTCATAACTGTATCCACCGAAGGGTTTTCTTCCACTTCCTTAAAAAGTACAAAATCTACACCTTTTGTGTGAGCAACTTCTTCTAAATCTTTATAGGCTCCATTTTTAAAAGCGGAATGACTACCTGTCACAACCAAAGCTTTTTTACCAAACTTGGTCCAACAATCCGCATGAATTTTTATACAATCGTTTTCTTCATATACATCCACTGGCATAAAATAACGCATTTTCTTAATCCTCCACACTGTCCTCTATTTTAGCACAATCTATCCAACGAAAAAGAAGCGAAGAATTGATTTTCTCCGCTTCAAGCCTTTATCCAATATGTACAGGACAAGGAATAACTTCTTTTAATTCAGCTAAACTCTGATTGGCATCCATGCCTTCTTGTAAGCTAACCTTTACATCGACAACTTGTTCAATCGGAATATCTTTTTCTACAAAGAAATCCATTACGGCTTGTCCAACTGTTTTACAGTCGCTATCTGCTACTTCTTTAGAAACAAGAACAGCTTGATTTTCATCAACTAAATCAATTTTACCTTCGGCAAAACTAAGATGTGCAACAATTGGATTTTCTTTTGCACGGATCGTAGTTAAAAGCGCATCACAGCTTCCTTCCATTTTCCAGTCTCCGGAATCAGCTGGCAAGAAGAAACTATCGCCTTTTCCATAACCAATACGATCATTTCCACTAGAAATAACCCCTTGTCCATCTAAGATAAGTACCGATAAGAAAGACGCATTATCAACATGACCTTGCATTTCTTTGGTTACTTTTCCATCCTGGTTTAATTTATCTACGGTAAAGTAATCTGTATCAAAGATATGCGGATAGCCTTCCGTATCTGGTTGAACAGGTTCACGTTTCGTAACATCTAGGGATTGTTGGATGTGCAGATCTCTTGGTTTACCATCTTTTCCAATTCGACCATAATCGTAAATACGATACGTAACATTAGAGTTTTGTTGGATCTCGGCAATTAAAATACCTTTTCCAATGGCATGAAGGGTACCAGCTTTAATTAAGAATGCATCTCCTTTATGAACAGGAACCGCATTTAATACTTCCAATAACGTATTGTTTTTAATGCGTTCTTCGAACTCTTCTTTAGAAATCTCATGGGTAAATCCATAATACAAGAAAGCCCCTGGTTCGGCATCGATGATATACCACATCTCGGTTTTGCCATATTGGTTTTCATTCTTTAAGGCATAGGCATTATCGGGATGTACTTGAATCGATAAATTTTCTTTGGCATCAATAAATTTGGTTAAAATAGGAAATTCCCGGAAGCGGGCACAATTCTTTCCTAGAACATCAAAGCCTTGTTCATCAATATATTGTTTTAAAGTTTTACCGGCAAAAGCGCCATTGACAATGGTACTTGGTCCATCGGGATGACAAGACAATTCCCAAGCTTCAGCTAGAACAGGTCCATCAAAGTCAACGCCATATTCATCGGCTAAACGATGGCCTCCCCATAAATAATCTTTTGTTGCTGGTTTTAATTTTAAAATAGACATTTTCTCTCCTCCTTAGCTTTTTTTGCATCTCTTTTCGCAATTTTCGCTACTTGTACAAAAGTAGACATAGCTTGCACGGGATAGTTGCCGACCGCTGTTTCTGCAGTTAACATAATACCGCTGGCTCCATCTAAAACCGAATGATAAATGTCATTAATTTCCGCCCGAGTTGGTAATGGGTTATCGATCATTGAATTTAACATTTGGGTTACGACCATATAAGGATGGTTTCTTTCTTTACAAATCTGTTCGATGCGATGTTGGACGCTGGCAATCTCACATAAACCGACCGCATTGGCTAGATCACCACGCGCAATGACAACACAATCACAATACGGTAAAATTTCATCTAAGTTTTCTAAACCTTGTGTATTTTCAATCTTCGCATAGATCTTACAAGGAAAATGGATAGATTCTAAGCTACGATGAATCGCCAATAAATCTTCTTTTTCCCGTACAAAGGGTTGCATGATTCCCGTTACCCCATATTCTTTGGCACAAGCCAAGTTATGGAGATCACTTTCCGTAAGAACTGGGGTTGTTACTTCACGATTTTCTAAGGCAATACTTTTATGTGCCGTTAAAAGTCCACCGCGTAAGACTCTCGCTTGTACATCCGACAAAACTTCCAGTTCAATCTTTCCATCATCCAATAAGAGTTTTTCTTTTGGTACAAGGGGAAAGATACAAGCTGGTAGTTTCAAAGCATCGAGATCTAAAAGCGTATCAACTTCACAGTTTATCGGTTGAATCGCCCCGATTCGCAATTCTGGTCCTTTCATATCAATTAATAAATCAGCCTTTTTTTGCGTTACGTTTTGCGCTTGATAAAAAGCTTCCAGCCAATCGGGATGATCTTCTAAATTACTGTGTGATAAATTCAAACGGATTCCTGTCATACCAGCCTCAATAAGCTGTATAAGCCTATCTTTAGACTGGCAATTTGGTCCAAAAGTTCCATATATTTCTAAATCTTTCATAGCCCTATTGTATCATGATATAATGCGAGCTGAAGGAGAATACGCATGAAACTTCCTCAATCTTATAGAACAGCGATGCAAGAACTCTTAGGTGAGCAAGCCCAAGCTTATTTTGAAAGCTTTGATCAACCTGCTTATCAAAGCATTCGCATTAACACAAATAAAATATCGGTAGCGGATTTCTTAAAGATATCCCCCTTTACATTAAAACCGATTCCCTGGACCAGCAATGGCTTTTATACCTTGCCAGAAGATCATCCTGGTAAACACCCCTATTACTATGCCGGTCTCTATTATATCCAAGAGCCATCAGCTATGTTACCAGCCCAAGTTTTACCCATTGAACCCGGTGACTTTGTGCTTGATACCTGTGCTGCACCAGGCGGAAAAAGCAGTGAACTTGCCAATAAATTAAATGGAACTGGCTTACTTTTTAGTAATGATATCTCTACTTCCCGCTGCCAGGCTTTATTAAAAAACTTAGAACGCCAAGGCGTTGCGAATGCCTATGTCTGTAGTGAAGACTTAGTCAACCTTGCCCAAAAACTACCTTGTTTCTTTGATAAGATTTTAATTGATGCCCCTTGTAGCGGCGAAGGTATGTTCCGTAAAGATCACTCCTTGATTCAAAGCTGGGAAGAAAAAGGCAATGCCTATTATGCACCCATTCAAAAAGGCATCCTCGAAGCTGCCACAAAACTATTAAAACCAGGTGGCATGTTAGTCTATTCAACCTGTACATTTTCACCCTTAGAAGATGAACAAGTCCTACAAACCGTCTTAGAAAAAGATGTCAGTTTAGAACTTGTTTCGATTCCGCATAACGAAGGCTTTGAAGATGGCATTGGTTTAAAAGAGTGTGTACGCCTCTATCCCCATCGTATCAAAGGCGAAGGGCATTTTGTGTCTTTAGTAAAAAAAGCCGGCACATCTACACCAAATCCAATGAAGAAAAAAAGTAACTTACCCAATAATAAAGAAGCCCAGGAATTCTTAAGCCATATCCATAAAACATGGGCCTATGGAAGTTTTGTAGAACATAAAGAAAAACTCATTTTTGAACCAAACATTGATACCAAGATTCCATCAATTCGCCTATTACGTTCTGGTTTATATATCGGCGATTGTAAAAAGAACCGTTTCGAACCAAGTCAAGCTTTAGCCAGTCATCTAAAACTTGATGAATTTGATCAAAGTATTTCATTATCTAGCCAGGATGAGCGCATCATCAAATACCTAAAAGGCGAAACCATTGATGTTTCTGATCTCAACACAAAATGGAAAGGCTATGTCTTAATTGGTGTTGACGGCTATAGTCTTGGTTTTGGAAAGATTTCTAATGGAATTGTAAAAAACAAATATAAGAAAGGATGGCGATGGCAATAATGCGACTCGATAAATTTTTATCCCATATGGGTTATGGAACCCGCAAAGAAGTAAAAGATCTCAAAAAAAAAGGCTTGGTCGAAATAGACGGCAAGCCGATAAAAAAACCTGAAACAAAAGTAGCAGATGATACAACCGTATATGTAGAAGGTATCCCACTAAACTATGTCCAATACGAATATTATTTATTAAATAAACCCCAAGGATGCATCAGTGCAACCCAGGATGCCAATTATCCAACGGTCATGGACTTTGTCTTTCCTATCCGTAATGATTGTGCACCTGTAGGACGTTTAGATCTCGATACCGAAGGGGCTTTATTAATTACCAATGATGGAAAGCTCAGCCATAAACTCTTATCGGCAAAACATCATGTACCGAAAAAATATTATGTTGAAGTAGAAAACAAGCTACCTGGTGATGCCAAGGAACGCTTTAGTCAACCCATGGAATTTGAAGAATTTACTTCTCTTCCAGCAACGTACCAAGCCATTGATGACACCCATGCCTATCTCACCATTGTCGAAGGAAAATACCATCAAGTAAAACGGATGTTTGAAAGAATTGGTTGTCCAGTAACTTTTTTAAAACGCGTCGAATTTGGCTTTCTAAATCTAGATGGTCTACCTACGGGAGAAGTTCGAGAATTAAGTAGCGAAGAAGTCGAAAAGCTACAAAGTTATTAAATCTTTGATGACTTCACTTGCCAAAATCAATCCTGCCACCGATGGCACAAATGCCGTTGATCCCGGGATTGATTTTTTTGTGAAGTTTTCTTCACTATCTGCTACATATTTTTCTAGCGAAGCTTGGGAAGGCTGAATGGCTTTTTCTTTGGAGTAAACGACTTTACAGTGCTTAATATGGCGCTTTTTTAGTTCTCTACGCATCACGCGGGCTAAAGGACAAACCGAAGTTTTATAAATATCACTGACTTCCATCATGGCTGGATTCAACTTATTTCCAGCTCCCATCGAACTGATGACAGGTACTTGATGCGCATCAGCTTGGACGATGATTTCAATTTTACCAGTAACGGTATCAATGGCATCAACAACATAATCATAGTTGGAAAAATCAAATTGATCCGCTGTTTCTGGCAAGTAAAAGCATGGATGAACCAAAACATCTACATCCGGATTAATATCCAGCATTCTTTCTTTCATGACATCTACTTTCAACTTTCCGATGGTACTGTGCAGTGCAATAATCTGGCGATTGATATTGGTCAGGGAAACAGTATCATTATCAATCAGATCAAAATGACCAACTCCGCTACGAACTAAGGCTTCACAAACATAGCCACCGACACCCCCAACACCAAAAATCGCAACACGACTGTTTTGTAGCTTCTCTAAGGCCGCTTGACCAATTAATAATTCCGTTCTAGAAAATTCATTCATCCTTCTACCTCGCATAATCTTGGAATCGATTATACCATAAAAAAGTTAGTTATGACTTTTGTTTGCGTTTACATTGTTTTAAAGACCATATTTGTTTATAATTTATTTAGAGATTTACATCTCAGGAGGAGAAATAAAAAAATGGCAGTAGAAAAAATTTCAAAACGTAAAATCATGTTAATTGGAACAGGATTTGTTGGTATGAGCTTTGCGTATTCCCTTTTAAGCGAACGTGGGATTGATGAATTAGTTTTAGTGGATGTCAATACCGATAAAGCAAAAGGGGAAGAAATGGATTTAAGTGATGGTTTGGTTTATGCTGATACCAAAATGAAGATCCGAGCTGGTAGCTATGAAGATGCCGCTGACACAAACATCGTTGTATTAACCGCAGGTATGGCACAAAAACCTGGTCAAACCCGTTTAGAGTTGGTAAAGATCAACGCAAAAATCACAAAAGATTGCTGTGAAAACTTAAAAGCAAATCATTTTGATGGAATCTTGATTTGTGCTGGAAACCCTGTAGATATCATGACTTATGTCGCATATAAAACATCTGGTTTAAAAACCAACCATGTATTTGGATCTGGAGTCGTACTTGACTCTGCTCGTTTACGTTTCGCAATCAGTCAAAAATTAAATGTTGCCCCTGCAAACGTGCATGCATACATCATGGGTGAACATGGTGATTCAAGTTTCGTATCTTGGGCTAATACCTATGTAGGATGTAAAAACCTATTGGAATATTTGGATGAAAAAGGCGATGTCTCTTTAGCCGAACTACAAGAATTGTACTTAGATGTACGTAATAAAGCCTATAAGATTATCGAGTTGAAACGTGCAACATATTACGGAATTGGTTTAGCTTTGAAACGTATCGTTACTTGTGTATTAAATAACGAACGAGCCATTCTTCCTGTATCTAGTTATCAACAAGGTGAATATGGTCAAGAAGGATACTACATTGGTACGCCATCCGTTGTAGGATCAAATGGTGTTGAAGAAGTTATAAAACTTCCAATGACAGACCAAGATCAAGCTTTATTCGATCGTTCTTTCAATACTTTAAAGAAAACCATCAAAGATGAATTAACTGACATTCTGTAAAAACAAGAAAGGCTGGGAATTTCCCAGCCTTTTATAATGTCACATCAATTTCTAAAGATTTCTCATCCGAAGTTGTCGCAACAATTTTTCCCTTATGCGCTTGTACGATTGCCTGGGCAATCGATAAGCCAATGCCATAACCACCCGTTTGGGAATTATGACTAGCATCCTGTCGATAAAAACGATCGAAGAAATGATTGATATTTTCCTTATCAATTGAATCACAGGTATTGTAGACCATCAATTGAATGCCTTTACTCTTACGATGCAAAGAAAGTAAGATTTTTCCATTCGGATTGGAATACTTGCACGCATTATCTAAAAGAATCGTCACCAACTGCTCGATTTTCGCCTGATCTCCTTTATAAGTGATATTTTTTTCGATATCCGTTTGAACCGTTTTGTTCTCCGTAATAGCTCGTGCTTCAAAAGAAGCTGCCGTTTCACTGACCACATCACTTAATGGAAATTCCAACATCTCATCAACCGGTGTTTCTTCCATCTTGGATAGATAAATCAAATCATTGGTCAACTTACTTAAGCGCTTGGTTTGATATTTGATATCATCGGTCCATTCATTCTGTAAACCATCCATTTCTAAGACCGTAAGATCGGCTTGAATAGTAGATAATGGCGTCTTGATTTCATGTCCAGCATCGGTAATAAAGCGTTTCTGTTTCTCATAACTTTCCACCAAAGGTTTTACCGCTCGCGATGACAATAAGATAATTAAGATTGCTACTAGAATAAAACCAATCAAAGAAACCACAATACTGGTGATAAAGAAATTATAAAAATTATGCAGACTTCGATTACAATCCAAAAATAATAAACAAGTCGTACTGCCATCATGATATTGCAGGTAGCGGTAATTATTGACATACCCACTTTGTTCATCGCTAGAATATACCTTTTGCGCATAACGAATAACCTGCGCAATCCCAATAGCTTGAATTTTTGAAGTATTGGTCATAAGAATCGAACCATCGGTATCCATTTCAACCATAAAATACCTTGACTCAAACCTTGTTTCTTTAGAATAATCATCGGGTTTATGCATGGTTCCAAAAGGATCATCCAGATCCGGAAAAACCCCATGGTTCTCTTTTAAGATATATAAGATTTGATCGGCATTATGCGCAATGGTTCGGTAATTATAAATATTAATGGCTCCCATTAGAAGCACGAGCGTAATTAAGACAGAAGCCAGTGCCGAGGCAATAAACTTTAAGCGTAATTTACGAATCATTTTCTTTCAACTCCACAGAATAGCCGACATTACGATGCGCTTTGATTTCAATATCCGCATGCATCTTTACCAGCTTTTTGCGTAAATAAGCTATATAGACCCAAACAATATTGATTTCCGTATCCGATTCATATCCCCAAATCTTCTCAAAAATTCGATCGGTTGATAAGACTTGATGGGGATTGGCCATCAATAATTCCATCATTTGAAATTCTTTATTGGCCAACTTAAATTCCGCCTTTTCTCCTTTTAACACATAGGTTTTGCGATTCAATGTCACATGGCCAAAGCGAATCAAGGAATCGTTCGATTCGGTATTTACGCGTGTAATCACTCGAATTCTCGCCAAAAGCTCACGCGCATCAAAAGGCTTTGCCAAATAATCATTGGCCCCAGCATCCAAGCCATCCACTTTATCTTCTATTTCACTTTTCGCACTTAAAATTAATACAGGAATTTTATTGCCTTGTTTCCGAATTGTTTTTAAGACCGTAAAACCATCTACTTTAGGCATCATAATATCTAAAATCAAACCATCATAGGCTTCACTTTCTAAATACTCTAAAGCTTCCTGGCCATCATAAACCGCATCGACTGAATAATGCGATTTTTCTAAAATCGTTACTAAGGCATGGGATAAAGATTTTTCATCTTCGGCTAATAATAAACGCATAGGTGCTTCTCCTTACAAAAAAAGAGAGATTACTCTCCCTTTATTTTCTCTATCTCTTCTAAAGTTATAACACGATTAAACAAAGATATGCAAGGCTTGTTTGATAGAGACTGATAGACTTGATCGGTATGATAATGGCCATGCAGCCAAACCTTATAATCTAACTTCTTTTCAATCTCATCTAAGAAAAACTTACAGTCAAAGTATTCCGGACCATAATTATCCATATTGGTCGTATATTTAGTAGCTAATTCATGCGATTCAAATACTTCATGGGTTAAAACCATATCCACTTTCCAACCCACTTTATCTAAATTATGCATAGCATGTTTCATCTGCTCCATCGTAGGAAGCTCTTCTTGCCACCAGTTAACATTTGATACACGATATTGTGCATCATGGCTTGGTGCTCCACCGAAACAAAAGCAACGAACGTGATCAATATCAAAAATCTCTCCGCGCATTAAATGTACAATGTTCGAACGAATGCGATGAATTTGTCCACCATGCCACTGTTCTTGCGGATATTGATTCAATAAATCAAAATTTTCATGATTTCCATCGATAAAACATGTTGTCCAAGGCAGCGACTCCAACCAGTCAAGCCAGAACTTATCGCCTTTCCCACCATCATAAACAAAACCAAAATCTCCCATGACAATGAGGTAGTCATCACTCGTTAATTCTTTTCCTTTAGGAAACTTATCATCGGGATTTATTTTGGCAACATCTTGTTCACGATGTGTATCTCCAGTAAAATATATCATTTGTAAAACTCCATAATCATGAATATTGTAACATACTTCTTTTTAATTGTATTAAGAAGTTTAGTACTTTAAGCGTTTACATTTTTACATAATCAAAGCACTTGTTGAAATTGACTCTGATAAAGCTGAGAATAGAAGCCGTTTTGAGCCAATAAGGAATGATGCGTACCCGTTTCAATAATCTTGCCATCTTTCATAACAACAATTAAATCAGCATTCTGAATCGTTGATAAACGATGCGCAATCACAAAGGACGTCCGTCCTTTCATCAATTGATCAAAAGCCTTTTGTATATAAATTTCGGTACGCGTATCAATATTGGAAGTAGCCTCATCCAAAATCAACATTGGCGGTGATGCCAGCATTATACGTGCAATACAAAGCAATTGTTGCTGGCCCTTGGATAGACTTTCCAAAGAAATAACCGTATCTAAACCTTGTGGCAAACGTTTAATAAAACTATACGCAAAGCTCGCTTTTGCCGCTTCTAAGATTTCTTGGTCCGTCGCATCTTTTTTCCCAAAACGAATATTTTCCCGAACCGTATCATGTTTAATCCAGGAATCCTGTAAAACCATTCCAAAACTCTTTCGTAAAGAATGTCGCGTTTGGTCATAGATATCTTTTCCATCCACAAAAATTTGCCCTTGATCTACATCATAAAAACGCATCAATAGATTAATCAATGTCGTCTTTCCACAACCCGTAGGACCTACTATCGCAATTTTTGAGCCTGCCTTTACATGCAGGTTAAAGTCTTCAATAAGATGTTGGTCTTTGGTATACGCAAAGCTCACATCATTGATATCGACATTGCCTTGGACGGTATCTAAAACTTCTGTACCTTCTTGGCTTTCCAATGGGGCATCAATCAATTGGAATAAACGATCCGCACAAGCCAGGGCATTTTGTAGTTCAGTAATAACCGAACTAATATCATTAAATGGTTTCATATACTGGTTTGAATAACTCAGTAAAACCATTAAGGAACCAACGGTTAAATTCCCTTTTAAAATAAATAATGCGCCCAATAATGCCACAAAGGCATAAATAATATTATTCACAAAACGCGTAGAGGGATTGGTTAAACTGCTAACAAAGACGGCTTTTTGTGAATAGTCTTGCAAGGCTTCATTTAACTTAGAAAATTGTTCGCTGGCATGTTTGTCATAACCAAACATTTTAACAATCTTCTCATTGCCAATCATTTCTTCTATATAGGCTGTCTGTAAATCACGCGTTTCACTCTGCTTTTGAAACAAGCGATACGAGTGTTGCGAAATCCATTTGGCAACAAAGAAACTCACTGGCGTTAAACAAAGCACAAATAAAGAAATCCATACGTTGTAACAAAACATAAAATACAAAGTCACCAGAATCATCACAACCCCTGAGAATAATTGCGTAAAACCAAGTAATAAACCATCCGATACTTGTTCCACATCGGCTATCATACAAGAAAGAATTTCCCCAACCCCATGATGATCTAAATACGCTAGAGGCAAGTTTTGGAGTTTCCGTATGGCCTGACTGCGTATATCACGTACGACATAATACGTAATATGATTGTTGATTAAATTCATCACCCAAGTTGAAATAGCGGAAATACCAATCCATAAAAGAATCTGCAGACTCATACTTTTTAAAGAAAGAAAATCTACTTTTCCTTTTCCCAACAGAAAATCAATTTCTTTACCAAAACATTTAGGAATATAAAGCTGTGTCACAACTGCCACAATGGATAAGACAAAGGAAAGAAGCAAGAAAAAGTGATACTTTTTGATGTACGCAAACACTTTTTTAAAAGTTTCTGAACTTTTCATCTAACATTCCTCCTTAGCGTATTGGGAAGCATAAATCTCTTGGTAGACCGAACAAGATTCTAACAACTGGGCATGATTTCCTTGTCCAACCAACTTTCCATCATCTAAGACAAGAATCGTTTGAGCTTGGCGAATACTGCTGATTCTTTGCGATACAATAAAAATTGTCATCATTTTCGATAGCGAGCGCAAGGCCTGACGCAAACGTGCATCCGTCGCAAAATCCAGGGCACTGGCACTATCATCCAAAATCAAGATATCGGGTTGTTTCATTAAAGCTCTGGCAATGGTAAGTCGTTGTCTTTGCCCACCAGATAAATTCTTTCCATTTTGTTCCAAGACAAAATCCAATTGTCCTGACTTTCCTTCTACGACATCTCTTGCTTGAGCAAGTTCTAAAGCCTGCCAGATTTCATGATCACTGGCATCTTCTTTTCCCCATTTCATATTGTCACGAATACTGCCATGAAAGAGCACAACATTCTGGGAAACAAAACCAATTTGATCATTCAATTGCGCTTGCGAATACTTCTCAATCGGATGACCAAACAAATTCAATGACCCCGAATCCATATCATAGTAGTGTGCCAACAGCTGCATCAAAGTAGATTTTCCCGATCCCGTTCCACCTGTAACACCTACAACCGTGCCTTTTTCAATCGTAAAATTCACATCTTCTAAAGCAGGAGAAGAAGCTCCCGGATACGTAAAAGTCAAATCCTTACATTCATATGCAAGATTACACTTTGTATCTAATACATCCCGACCATATCTTAATGAACCTTTTTGAGCTAATATCGTTTCAATACGTTGACTGCAGGCAATGGATTTATTGATAGTTACAATTAAAGAAGCCAGCTTCACTAATTCAATAATGATCTGTGCCATATAGTTATAAAGCGCAACTACATCCCCTTGTAACAGATTTCCCAATTGAACTTGAACCGCCCCAACTTGAATCAAGACAATCGTTGCGACATTAATAATGATGTAGGTTAAAGGATTCATCAAGGCATTGATCTTACCAAGAAACTCATTAAAAGACGTATAATCCTGGTTCACCGAATCAAATTCTTGAACTTCGTCTTCTTCTTTACAAAAAGCCCGAATCACGCGAACCCCCGTAATTTGATCACGCGTAATGCCTAATAAAGCATCTAAACGACTTTGTACTTTTTTGAACAACGGGATACAAAATGCCATAATTCCTACAACCACAATCGTCAGTAAAACAATCGCAACCAAAAAGACAATAGAAACTTTTTGATTGATAAAAAAAGCCATCAATAAAGACCCAAAGACAATAAAGGGAGAACGCAAAAGGAGACGTAAAGTCATATTAATCCCATTTTGTACCTGGTTCATATCACTGGTCATCCGGGTAATAAGGGTATCAACACCTAAGGTATCCAGTTCTTTAAACGACAAAGATTGAATATGATCAAATAACCGTTGGCGCAACTTGGTCGTTACACCAACCGCTGCTTTTGCCGCAAAGAATTGGGCCGTAAAACTACAAGCCATTCCAACAAGAGCAAGCATAATTAAAAGCAGGACATACTTCCAAATAATCGTCCAATTTCCCGTTTGAATTCCTTGGTTGATGCATCGCGCCACCATCAGTGGTACTAGCAAATCAAAAAAGGCTTCCAACATTTTAAAAGTTGGTGCCAGAATAGATTCTTTCGCATAATCTTTTAAATAAGTAAAAACTGTTTTCATACTATCACCATGTCCACTATAGCATGTGTTAAAATATATAAAAAAGATTATTATTATATAGAAAGTATATGGTTTTTATATGGATACAAAACAACTTCTTTATTTTAAAACAATTGTCGAACAAGGTACGATCTCTAAAGCTGCACAAGTTTTACATATGAGTCAACCTCTACTCAGTCTACAAATGCATCAATTAGAGCAGGAAGTAGGTTGTCCACTATTCTATCGTGGGGCTAGAAAAATCACCTGTACCCAAGAAGGTGAATACCTCTATCATCGAGCTACGACCATTCTGCAACTTATGAATCGTACCAAGTTAGAAATCAAAGAGCAACAAAATGGTGAATTAGGAAAACTCCATATTGGGATTGTTTCCAGTTGCCATGAATACGCATTAAAAAACTGGATTCAAACTTTTGCGAAGAAGTATCCCAAGATACAATATGAAATCACCGAAGCCAATACTTATAACCTGATTGAAGCAGTCAACAATCATAAAATCGAATGCGCCTTTGTACGTACCCCTTTTTCGATTCCAAATACCATGGAAGCCATTCCTTTTGAAACCGAAGCTCTTTACTGCATCGGTTTAAAAAAAGATGAACCCATCTCATTAAAAGAACTGGCCAATCAACCTTTAGTGATTTACCGCCGCTGGAAAAATCTATTTGATGAATACTTTGAAAAACATCAATGTAAAGTCAACTATGCCTGTATTTGCGATGATACAAGAACCAGTATTCGCTGGGCCGAAGCCGGATTAGGTTTAGCGATCACACCAGAATCTTCTTTATCGTATCTGTCGCTAGATATCCCTTATACCCAAATTGACCAAACTGAATTTTCCAGTCAAATCTGTTTAATTAAAAATAAAGATTCCTATGTATCTAGACCAACCCAGTTATTTTTAGAGATGGTGCAAAAAAATAAAAGGTAGGTTTGTTTTTACTGAACCTACCTTTTTTAGATTGACTTTAATAACTGAACGAATTCTCTTTCTACTTCATTATTTGGAATTTCTATGCGACATTTACTTCTTAAGTAATCCAAGACTTTTGAGATGGTTAAATAACCTGCATTCACAAATAAGCCCCATAATGTGGAAGTATTAGTACCTTCATAAAAACTTGTCTGTAAATTCACTTCAGTTGCTAAATAACCATTCTGAATCAAATTTTCATATTGCTCTTTGAAATCCAAATCGGCTTGTTTTATTGCCGATTTGATCATTGTATTTGAACTGGTATTGACCCAAAAAGGGATCAATTTCTTCGTATCTATATAATTCAAAATGACCATGGATTGTAAATTCCGACACTTCCCATACGATATCCATCATACATATTTTTTTACTTCCGCATTTAATTCTAAACCTCGATTTTTTAATAATTCTTTTACTTTGTCAGGATCAAAACCAAAATAATGAGAATATCTCGAATCTACAACATCGCAAACCACAAGATTATTCAAATCGCTAAAAATATTCTCTTCTGCCACTCTTTGTATACCCGAAAGCATTGCCAACCCTAAACTATTGGACGTTTTTAAAGAGTTATGCAACAAAGCAGATAAGCCATTTCGAATATCAAGATAAAAACCATTTACATGTCCTTCAATGAAAGGCGTATCATATTCATCGATAATGACCATGACTTCTTTGTGATAATAATTTTTCAAGCAATCCATCAAAAAAATAAGTGCATCATCCATTCCTTCCAAACTATCGCTTTGAAAATCAACAAGGACAGATTCAATCAAATCATGTTGAATCTGATCATATTTATTTGAATGTTCAAACATAAAATCGTATTTTGCCCATTCTTTTAAAATCTGTTTTTTTATCGTAGACATTACAGATCTCTTTTCCCTTTTGGCATCCGCAAAAGTAATAAAAATAGTAGGGTACTGATTCATTTCGCATGTATACGGAGTTGAAAGTATTTTGGTGCCCTCAAACAGTTTTTTAGAATCTTTCGTAATATCAAGAAATTCTGATAACATCGATAAATTTAAAGTTTTTCCAAATCGACGAGGCCGAGTGATAAGCGTAACTTTACTTTTTCTATCAAAAAATCTTGAATCAGTGAACTACTCCGACTTTTAGAAGTCGGAGCTTCTTGTTTCTGCCATCACTGCATGCAACCATATCTACATATGATTGCACGTCTTACACAATGTCCACAAGCGTTGAGGTTCGGACAGTTCCTGCCCTACCTTTTGTATTGTCGATTTGCTTAGATCAATCCAAGCAGTCTTAGACCTTCATCTCGGATATTAATGGCTGCGTTGACATCTCGGTCATGAACTGCTCCGCATGCAGAGCATACCCATTTTCGAATGGATAGATCTTTGACTTTCGGATCTACACATCCACAGACATGACAAGTCTGGCTTGACGGATAGAATCGGTCTACCTTGACAAAGTATTTTCCTTTTCTGTTCATCTTGTATTCAAGCATATTTAGAAAAGTGCCATAACCATTATCCATCGTAGCTTTTCCATTGCCAAAACCTTTGTTAGACAGGGAACGCATATTCAGATCTTCTACAGCTACGACATCATACCGATTGGCTATCTCGGTCGATCTCTTATGCAGAAAATCATTACGCTGGTTTGCTATATGCCGATGTATCTTATTTACACGTTTCTGCTGCTTAAGAAAATTGTTGGATCTTGTTTCTCCTTTTTTATTCCCCATCTTGCGTGAAAGCTTTCTTTGTGCTTTGGCTAATTTGGTCTGAGTCTTTCGATAAAACTTATGACGGGAAGCGATATTCCCATTACTGTCACAATATAGCCCGTCTGATTTGTAATCCAGTCCGATTGCTTTATCTGTATCTGCACAAACAGGAACGATTTCTTCTTCATACTCAAAAAGAATAGAACACCAGAAGTTACCGT
>SAMEA3387494__coassemble_2535_pt1 | contig 15893 bp, 13 predicted proteins | sample SAMEA3387494__metabat2_low_PE_042 | metagenome-assembled genome bin SAMEA3387494 (sample SAMEA3387494) | Felis catus | biome: Faeces | place: United Kingdom | collected 2012
GGTTCAACGGGAGGGGCAATAATCTTAGTAGTAGTATTATTCCTCTACCCTATTGTCTCAAGTGGTGCTGAAAACATTTTGAAAACGTATTTTGTATTTGGTGCCTTAACTAAAGGCTTTCAGAAGGGTCCAAAATCGCACTTTTTAGTAAAAAACAGGCAAAATTGACCCATTTTTGTCAAGAATCAGGTCATTTTTTAGCTGAAATCACTGAAATTTGACTAAGCGGTTTGGAGGTGCTTAGAGGTTGTGCAAAAGTATTAAAAAAGCCTTTAAAATAAGGCTTTCATGAGGATTTGCTTAACCAATAAATACTTCTGTTTTACCCTTCTTTCGCATTGCCAAGATGGTTTTGAGGGCCAAAGTAATCATTTCATCGTCTGCATCGTTATCAATTTTAGTTCCATACAAGTTAATGAACCGAATAAGTTCATCTTGTAGGCTTCTAAATACATATGGATTGCCATATACGGCTATCTCTTTTCCTAGTAATGAATTGACTATAAAATCTTGTTTTGTAAGTCCGGACATCAGTACTCTTCTATCTAATAGTTCTGCTTCCTCTTTTGACATTCTGAATGAAATAATTTTATTTCTCAAACGTCCTTTCTGATCCAGGTTCTTCTTGCTCATCTTTTTCACCATTTCTTGAAATGTTTAATTTTTTGGCAATCATTAGATCTTTATTAGGAAACATATGTGCGTATCGATAGGTTACTTTAACACTTTCATGTCCAACACGATTTGCGATATCTACTGCACTGAATCCCATTTCAATCAGCATAGATACATGGGAATGTCTTAAATCATGGATACGTATTCTTTTAACACCGGTTTCTCTGCATCCTCGATCTATTTCATGATGAAGACCAGATTTAGTGATTGTAAAGATACGAGCATCAACTTTTAAGTAGGGGAGTCTAGAGATATAATCTTGCATTTCTTCGGCTAGAAAATCAGGAAGTGTTAATACACGATTACTTTTTCTAGTTTTAGGTGTTGTGATAACGTCTTTGCCTTTAATACGCTGATATGATTTGTTAATTCTTAAAGTTTTCTTTTCAAAATCAAAATCTTCAGCTGTTAAGGCAAGCAGTTCACCAAGACGTATGCCACACCATTACAAGATTTCAAATGCATGATAACTTTCTTCTTTATTCATCATTGCTCTAGAGAAAGTAAGATATTCTTCCTTAGTCCAGAACTTCATTTCACCAACTTCTTCTTTACCCATGTTACCGGCAAGTCTAGCAGGATTGCTTTTTAATCCATAAAATCTAACAGCATAATTAAATAATGCGCTGAGTTGATTATGGATTGTTTTAAGATACGTTTGTTTATAGTTGTTATCTTTCATGACTTGATCTTGCCAATGGATAATATCTTTTGGAGTAATTTCATCTAGTTTCATTTCGCCAAGATAGGGAGCGATATGATGATAAAAGATATTTTGTTTGGTCATCAACGTATTTTCTTTAATACGATATTCCATTGATTCTAGATAGATTTCAACAAAGTTCTTAAATAAGATGTCAGTGCTATCTTTCTTTTTGTCAATGAATAAGGATTCATATCTTTGAGCATCATGTTTTGTTCTAAAACCACGTTTTGTAGTTTGTTTAGCTTTGCCAGTCCAATCTTTATATCTTGTGACAACAAATCAAGTATTTCTTTGCTTATCTCTGTATACGGACATACTTGCTATCCTTTGTTTCATCGTCCTTGCCGAAGAAACGTTCATAGAAATAAGTACTAACAACTCTTCCTTTGATAGTTAGATATCCTTTTTTCTCTAGTTCTTCATTTAGCTGGCAGATATATCTATGTGCATATGAAGTTGATCTCCCCATGATTTCTCCGACTTCTTTTGCTGATAAAAATCTTTTTTCTTGCATAAAACATTTCTCCTTTCGATGATGTTATAGATGATTTTGAAAACACATTCACACATGCAAACCATGTCTATGAAGTGCAAGACTCGTTTTGATTTGATAATCAATCCTTGCCATTTGTCTTTTATCTAATTTTGTGATTTTCTTTATTAAGCGTGATTTATCAATAACTTTGATTTGTTCCAACATGACAATGGATTGGTATTTTAAATCTTTGTTGTAGCGAATTAAATAATGCGTTGGGAGATGTGCTTTGGAATTAACCTTACTAGTTAAACACGCAACAATTGTTGTTGGACTATGTTTATTTCCCAGGTTATTTTGAATCACTAATACAGGCCTTACTCTAGCTTGTTCACTTCCATAGGCATCATTTAAATTGGCTAAATAAATTTCTCCTCGTTTAACTTTCATACCTGAAACCTTTCTAATATGTAAAACCAGGATTACTCCTGGTTGATATTTAATAATTAGTATTTATCGTGCTTCCTATTTATCAACTGATTACCCGAAAACAAGGGAATCCTATTCGACAAGATGTTCGCAATTCATCTTTCATTGGAATCGCACCAACCCATCTTACGCGTGGGCCTATCGCTAGAAGTATCATTATCTTATATATTGTCATGGCACAATCAGCATCATTGTTTATCAATCTAAAGTATCATCGCTCGTTAAAAACATCATCGCGTAGTAGTGAAATAGCTCGAATATATAAGTGCTGTATCGAATAGTTGTTATTGAGTTTTCAAAGAGCTATATAAGAGATTATTTTTCCCTTCACCCTATGAGCCAATTGAAATACTCAATAATTGCACACTTTGCATTATTTTTTTGATTTATATACTTTTTCTAGTTTGGATAGTCTTCTTGATATCGTATATCTAGGAATACCAGTAATTTCGGATATTTCTTTCCCGGTATACCCACGATACATTAAAAAGACAATGAGCTGAACCTCAAATCCAAATTCTTCTAGAGCTTGCGCAAGAGCTATACTATGAATTGAATTCATAAAACCTTCTACTGTTGTTATTTCTGCTGTTGAATTATCACATACGAATTCAAAAAAATTATCGGATGGTTGTAGCGCATGTTCATAGAATCTACGATCCGAATTAGAAATCATGCGATCATAATCATATATAAGTTTGATTTTGTCTTCTGTCAAACCATTCTCTTTCATGAATTTTTCATCCCTTTCTTTCCATTTTTTAAATCTGTTTTCTTCACTTCTGTGGTTTTTAAATCTTGTCATTTCATCTTTCTCCTTTTAAACTCACACTTTTGAAGGAAGTACTCCTTTATATGAGCCGACGAAAGATGACATTTATTGCAGTGTATTAAAAAAAGAAAGAAAACTTCTTCTATGAAGTGTGTGTAATGATAAAAAAATGCAGATCGTTATAAATTGGATCTGCATCATTTATTTGTGTTATCGGTTATTTATGAGAGTAGGATTTCTGATTTTTGTCATCAATACAATTAGAGCATGCTTAAAATACTTACACAACATTAAATATTATTAATTAGGTAAATAATATTATGAAAAAGTGATTTTTCGGTTTATGTGAAAGGGATATTAAACTATAATATAACTAAAGAAAGAGGGATTATTCTATGCAAATTAGTTATAATCGTTTGTTTAAATTGTTAATTGATAAAGGTCTAAAGAAAACAGAACTAGCTAAACTTGCAGGACTTACACCTGGAACTTTAGCGAAGCTATCGAAAAATGAGACTGTTTCAATGGAATCATTAATAAAGATTTGTACAACATTAAATTGTACATTTGATGAGATTGTAGAAATAATAAACTAGGTTGAAAGTGGGATAAGGGAAATGAAAGTTATAGATAATGTGAATTCTAAATTGAAGTATGAGCTTCAAGATAATTTAAAGCATGGTAGCAAGCTATCGATTGCTGCGGCTTGTTTTTCTATCTATGCTTATCAAGAACTAAAGAAAGAGTTAGAGTCTGTTGATGAGTGCAGATTTATTTTTACATCTCCTACATTCATAAAAGATAAAACCGAGAAGAAACAGAGAGAGTTTTATATTCCAAGATTGAATCGTGAAAACAGTTTGTACGGGACAGAATTTGAGATTAAATTACGAAATGAAATGACTCAAAAAGCAATCGCAAAAGAATGTGCAGACTGGATAAAAAAGAAAGCAAAGTTCAAATCAAATGTATCAAACGAATATATGCAAGGTTTTATGACTGTCAGTAATAGTGATGGACAGTTTGCATATAGTCCTATTAATGAATTCACGACGGTGGATTTAGGGTGCGAAAGAGGAAATAATAGTTACTTTTGCATAAATGAATTAGATGCACCATTTTCTTCACAATATATTCATTTATTTGAACAGATTTGGAATGATGGAAATAAAATACAAGATGTAACGGAACAAGTTGTGGAAAGTATTTCTACAGCTTATAAAGAAAACTCTCCGGAATTGATATATTTTATTACGCTTTATAATATTTTTAATGAATTTTTAGATGATATTTCTGAGGATGTTCTTCCTAATGAAGCAAATGGTTTTAAACAAAGCAAAATTTGGAATTTATTGTACGATTTTCAACAAGATGCTGTATTGGCAATTATTAATAAATTAGAAAAATATAATGGATGTATATTAGCGGATAGTGTTGGTTTAGGAAAAACTTTCACTGCTTTGGCAGTAGTTAAATATTACGAAAACAGAAATAGAAATGTTTTAGTATTGTGCCCTAAAAAATTAGTTGAAAACTGGAATACATATAAAGATAACTATGTAAATAATCCTATTGCTGCAGATAGATTGAATTATGATGTTTTATTCCATACTGATTTATCTAGAAGTAGTGGCATGTCTAATGGATTAGATTTAGATAGATTAAATTGGGGGAACTATGATCTTGTTGTAATTGATGAATCTCACAACTTTAGAAATGGTTACGGCACACATTCAAATACAGTTGAAAATAGATATGTTAAATTGATGGACAAGATTATTAGACAAGGCGTAAAGACAAAAGTATTAATGTTATCAGCTACACCAGTTAATAATCGCTTTTTAGATTTGAAAAATCAATTGGCAATTGCGTATGAAGGTGATTCAGATATTATTGATGAAAAATTAAATACAACTAAATCAATTGATGAAATATTCAAACAGGCTCAACGCGCTTTTACTAATTGGTCTAAGTTGGATGTGAATGAAAGAACAACAGATAATTTATTAAAAACATTAGATTTTGATTTTTTTGAGTTGTTAGATAGTGTGACGATTGCGAGATCTAGAAAACATATTGAGAAATATTATAATACAGAAAAGATAGGTAAATTTCCTAAAAGGTTAAAGCCTATATCTTTGAGACCAAAATTGACGGATTTAGATGATGCGATTAATTATAATGAAATATTTAGTGTTTTAATGATGCTTTCATTATGCATATATATACCTTCTAGTTATATATTTCCTAGTAAGTTGCAAAAATATATTGATTTAACACATAACAAAGAGAATGAGCTTACACAACAAGGTCGTGAACAAGGTATTCGTAGGTTAATGAGTATCAATCTATTGAAACGATTGGAAAGCTCTGTGAACTCATTTCAATTATCATTGTCGAGAATTAAAAAGCTAATTGATGATACGATTGAATCAATTAATAAGTTTGAAGAAAGCGGATATTCAAATGTTGATATGTATGAGGTTTCAGATGATGACTTTGATATTGATGATTCAAACACAGATGATTTTAGTGTTGGGAAAAAGGTAAAAATAGATCTTAGAGATATGGATTATAAATCTTGGAGAAGTGATTTAATGCAGGATTCAGAAAACCTTGAATTATTGACATCTATGGTTGCAGATATCACTCCTGAACATGATTATAAACTACAAGAATTATTACGATTAATTTCAAAGAAGATTGAGAATCCAATTAACAATCATAACAAAAAAGTAATAATATTTTCTGCTTTTTCAGATACGGCTGAATACTTATATGAGCATGTTAGTAAATATATAAAAGAGAATTATAATTTAGATACAGCTGTTATAACTGGATCCATTGATGGTAAAACTACAATTAAAGGCTTCAAGGCAACTCTTAATAACGTATTAACTTGTTTTTCTCCAATTTCAAAGGACAAAAATGTTTTAATGCCTAATAGTAATGATGAAATTGATATTTTAATAGCGACAGACTGTATTAGTGAAGGTCAAAACTTGCAGGATTGTGATTATCTAATTAATTACGATATTCATTGGAATCCAGTAAGAATTATCCAGAGATTTGGTCGTATTGATCGTATTGGAAGCAAGAATGCTTATATTCAATTAGTTAACTTTTGGCCTGATATGGACTTGGATGAATATATCAATCTAAAGGATAGGGTAGAAACTAGAATGAAAATTTCAATAATGACTTCTACTGGTGATGACGATTTAATCAATTCTGAAGAAAAAGGTGATCTTGAATACCGTAAGCAGCAACTTAAGAGATTACAAGAAGAAGTAGTTGATATAGAAGATATGTCTACAGGTATATCTATTATGGATCTTGGACTAAATGAATTCAGATTAGATTTATTGGAATATGTAAAAACGCATTCTGATTTAGAAAAGATGCCTAAAGGTTTACATGCGGTTGTTAATAAAACAGATGAACTTAAAGAAGGTGTAATATTTGTTTTGCGTAATATCAACAACAGTGTGAATATTGATAATCAAAATAGAATTCATCCATTCTATATGGTTTATGTAGATACCGAGGGACAGGTTTTATGTGATTATTTGAACCCTAAAAAGTTGTTGGATGATATAAGACTTTTATGCAAAGGTAAGAGCGAACCAATATATGAATTAACAAAAATTTTTAACGAAGAAACTAATGATGGCAAAAACATGAGTGAAACATCTCGATTATTGTCGGATGCAATTAATTCAATTATTGATTGTAAAGAAGAAAGTGACATTGATAGTTTGTTTAGTGCAGGCGGTACTTCTGCATTGTTATCATCTATATCAGGATTAGATGATTTTGAACTAATTTGTTTCTTGGTTATTAAATAAGGAAGGTGAGATAAATGCTGGGACTACCTAAATCAACAGAATTTAATAAGAGGATTCCAAAACAAAAATTCTATGAAAATATGACTATCTCATCAACGTTAAAAAAAGTTTTTGTAGAACAAGTTAAAACAATTTATTGGGCTAATAAAATTGCACCATCTACAATCGGCTTGCAAGAAGGAAATGCTGTATCTGAAATAGAAGTGTTTGAAATAAAACTGAATTCTAAAGTGATTGACGAACAATTGTTAAGACAAATCGATAAAGTGATCCCTTATCACATTCTTTATTTACTTGATTTTCAAGATGAATATCAAGCTTGGATTTGTTACAAAGAAATCACAAACAAATCAAACAAAATAAACAATTACTATCATACAGATTGGTTAAATCTTGAGAACCTGAATCTGAAATTAGATGGATTGAACATGGACACAGTCTATGAAAACTTAGTGAGGCAAATTGCTGGAGATATATTAAATCAAAACAATCAAGAATCATTAAGAGATTCAATAGATAGAAGCGAGAATATAAAACAATTAGAGAAGCAAATAGAAACATTGCAAGTAAAAATTAGAAAAGAAAAACAATTGAATAGACAAATAGAAATGAATGCTGAACTTAAAAAGCTAAAAAAAAGACTGGAGAATTTTTGAAGAAATGAGTATAGAACAGTATCAAAAATCCGTTAATTCTCTTGATAAAGAAATTGCGGATTTAGAAAAAAAGAAAGCAATTGAAGATAAAAAAGCCGCTGAAAGTCATAGAAGAGCCACTAATGTTCATATAAGTAAAAACGCATCACAAAGCACTATAAAAAGCAAGCTAAATCAAGTGGATAGATATGAGAAAACAGCAAGAATGGCAGAAAATGAAAGTTCAAAGTTCACAAAGAAAATAGCTGATAAACGTAAGAAAAGAAGTGAGGCGTATATAAAACTTCAAAAAGAAGAACAAAAAGAGCGCGAAAAGCAAGAAAAAATAATCAAAGATATGAAGAAGACATATGAACAACGTATATCGGAATTGGAATCCAATAGAATCGTATCTTTGGAAAATGAAGTTAATGAAAAAAATAGTATGCTCAAGGAAGTAGAATATGATGTTTTTGTATCTCATGCATGGGAAGACAAGGGAGACTTTGTAGAAGAGTTTGTTCAAGCCTTATTAGATCGAAATATTAAAGTGTGGTATGACAAATCAAATATAAAATGGGGTGATTCAATGAGGGCAAAAATCGATGCTGGTTTGCGAAAATCTAAATTTGGAGTTGTCGTGTTGTCGCCTAATTATATTGCTGAAAATAAATACTGGACTAAAGCAGAGCTAGATGGTTTATTTCAATTAGAAAGTGTCAACGGAAAAACCCTTCTTCAGATATGGCACAATTTAACAAAAAAACAAGTTATGGATTATAGTCCAATTATTGCTAGTAAATTAGCTTTAACAACAGCTACAATGACAGCAGAAGAAATAGCGGATGAATTAGTGAATATAGTTTCGGAAAAAGGAGAGAAATAAAATGGATAAAATGAGGATGGAGTCAGTTGATATAGCAACTCAAAATATCGAAAAGATTGGAGAACTTTTTCCTAATTGCATCACAGAATCTGTTGATGAAAACGGACAACTAAAAAAAGCTATTAATTTTGAACTTTTAAAGCAAATGCTTTCTAGAGATGTAGTTGATGGTGATGAAGCTTATGAATTTACTTGGGTAGGTAAAAAAGAATCTATAGTAGAGGCAAATACGCCAATTAGAAAAACATTACGTCCTTGTAAAGAAGAATCTGTTAATTGGAATTCGACTGAAAATATTTATATCGAAGGAGATAATCTAGAAATACTTAAGCTGTTACAAGAAAGTTATCTTGGAAAAGTGAAAATGATTTATATAGATCCGCCTTACAATACGGGAAATGATTTCATCTATAACGATGAATTTAAGGTGACGAAAGAAGAATATTGTGATGAGTCTGGTGAAATAGACGGTGATGGAAATAGAATGTTTAAAAACACTGATTCAAATGGAAGATTTCATTCTGATTGGTGTTCTATGATATATTCTAGATTGCTTCTAGCAAGAAATCTATTAAAAGATGATGGCGTTATATTTGTGAGTATTGATGATAACGAAATGGATAATTTAAGAAAAATATGTAGCGAAATATTCGGTGAATCAAATTTTATTGCTGATTTAATATGGCAAAAAAAGTTTTCTCGTTCAAATGATGCAACGTATTTTTCTACGATGCACGACCATATTCTTTGTTATTGTAAAAAAATATTTTGAATAATAAAGATGGCTGGAAAATTGGGTTACTTCCTAGAGGTGATGAAATTCCATCGGGATACAGCAATCCAGATAACGACCCTAGAGGTGTATGGACATCTGTTATTTTATCTGCAAAATCAGGATCTAGTAGTCTGATTTATGAAATAATAACTCCTAGTGGAAGAAAAGTGTTTCCTCCTAGTGGAAGATATTGGAGCTGTAGTAAAGAAACTTTTGAAAAATGGAAAAACGATGGGCGTATATGGTTTGGTACGAATGGAGATGGCACGCCAAGAAAAAAGACTTTTTTATCAGAAGTACAAGCTGGGTTAAGACCAAATACAATTTTATTTCATGAAGAAGCTGGCCATAATCAAGAAGCAAAGCAAGAAACAAAGGCGTTATTTGATAATATAGGTGTTTTTGATGGGCCTAAGCCAGTGAAACTATTGAAGTTATTAATAACAATTGCTAATTTGCAAGAAGATGATATCGTTTTAGATTTCTTTTCGGGATCAGCAACAACTGCGCATGCGGTGATGCAGTTGAATGCAGAAGATAGCGGCAACCGAAAATTTATAATGGTCCAGTTACCTGAAAAATGCGATTCTAAATCTGAGGCATATAAAGCTGGATATAAGAATATCTGTGAAATAGGCAAAGAACGTATTCGTCGTGCAGCTAAGAGAATTCATGAAGAATATCCTGAATCTAATTTTGATGACGGTTTTAGAGTATTAAAACTAGATTCGTCAAATATGAATGATGTTTATTATAGTGCAAATGAATATTCACAAAATTTGTTAAGTATGATGGAATCCAATATTAAGGAAGATAGAACAGATTTAGATCTTCTGTTTGGCTGCTTGTTGGAATGGGGATTACCTCTGTCTCTGCCATACAGTTCAGAAGCTATTGAAGGATGTACGGTACATAACTACAATGATGGAGATTTAATTGCGTGTTTTGATGAAAATGTACCAGAATCAGTAATTAAAACGATTGCTAAAAAGAAACCACTTCGTGCAGTCTTTAGAGATAGTAGTTTTGAAGATAGTCCAAGTAAGATTAATGTTGGTGAAATCTTTAAATTATTAGCACCAGAAACAAGTGTGAAAGTTATATAGAAAGGAGATAGTATGAAATTAAAATTTAGACATCAAAAATTTCAGGCAGATGCCGCTAAAGCTGTAGTGGATGTATTTGCTGGTCAACCATACTTAACACCTTCTTATATGATGGACAGAGGTTTAGGACAATACCAAGGAATTCTTAATGAAGATGAAGAATTTACTGGCTGGGGAAATGCAAAAATAGTTCCTGAATTAAATGATAAATTGATATTAGAAAACATCAACAAAGTTCAAAGAACTAATCAAATAAAACCCTCTGATAAATTAGAGGGTAGATATAACTTAACTATAGAGATGGAAACAGGTGTTGGTAAGACTTATACATATATTAAAACGATGTATGAATTAAATCGTGCCTATGGCTGGAGTAAGTTTATTGTTGTTGTACCTAGTATTGCGATTCGTGAAGGTGTTTATAAATCCTTTCAAGTAACACAAGATCATTTTGCTGAAGAATATGGAAAGAAAATTAGATTCTTCATTTATAATTCTGCTCAATTAACAGAAATTGATCGTTTTGCATCTGACAGTTCCATTAATGTAATGATTATTAATTCTCAAGCATTTAATGCGAAAGGAAAAGATGCAAGACGTATTCAAATGAAATTGGATGAGTTTAGAAGTAGAAGACCAATCGATATTCTTGCTAAAACAAATCCAATTGTCATTATTGATGAACCACAGTCAGTTGAAGGAAAACAAACAAAGGAGAATTTAAAACAATTTAATCCTTTAATGACTTTACGTTACTCTGCTACTCATAAATCAGATAGTATTTATAACATGGTTTATAGATTAGATGCTATGGAAGCATACAACAAGAAATTGGTTAAAAAGATTGCTGTAAAAGGTATTACAGAATCTGGAAGTTCTGCCACTGAAAGCTATGTGTATTTGGAGAGTATTAATCTATCTAAGGCTGCTCCTACCGCAACAATTCAATTTGATATGAAAGGTGCGACTGGAGTAAGAAAGATTACTAGAACAGTGAATGAAGGGTTCAACTTATATCCAAATTCCAACAATATGGAAGAGTATAAAAATAACTTTGTTGTTTCGAGAATTGATGGTAGAGACGATTCTGTTGAATTTTTGAATGGAATTAAAATATATGCTGGCGATGTAGTTGGAAAAGTAAGTGAAGATCAACTTAGGAGAATTCAAATACGTGAAACAATTATTTCCCATATTGAAAGAGAAAGAGAATTGTTTTACAAAGGAATAAAAGTACTATCTTTGTTCTTTATTGACGAAGTTGCAAAGTATAAACAATATGATGATGCTGGCCAACCTGAAAATGGTATCTATGCAGATATGTTTGAAGAAGAATACCAAGATGTCTTAAAGAATTCTTATGCAGCATTAGATGAAGACGATTATATTAAATATCTTAAATCTATACCTGCAGATAAGACACATGCTGGATACTTCTCAATTGATAAAAAAGGTAAGATGATTGATTCAAAAGTTGGACGTAAACAAACCACAACTGATGATGTTGATGCATATGATTTAATCATGAAAAATAAGGAATTATTGTTAGACAGAGATCCTAAAAAATCACCTGTACGTTTTATCTTTTCGCATTCGGCATTAAGAGAAGGTTGGGATAATCCAAACGTATTCCAAATCTGTACATTAAAGCAAAGTAGTAGTGAAGTAAGAAAAAGACAAGAAGTTGGTCGTGGCTTGCGTTTGTGTGTTAATCAAGATGGTGAACGTATGGATACAAACGTTCTAGGGAATGATGTTCAAAACGTTAATGTTTTAACAGTTATTGCTAGTGAAAGCTATGATAGTTTCGCTAAGGGGTTACAGACAGAAATGGCTGAGGCAGTAGCAGATAGACCACGCGCAGTAACTGAAGAATTATTTGTTGGAAAAGTAATTAAGGATTCTAATGGTAATGAACAAGTTGTTGACCATGATACTGCCAGAGCGATTCATTTTGACTTAATTGTGAATGGATATATAGATAGAAAAGGCATCTTAACTGATAAATATTATGATGACAAAGCAAATGGTGAGATTAAAGTTGCTGAAGAAGTTAAAGATAGTATTGCTTCGATAGTAGAAATTATTGATTCAGTATATGATAATAAGTCGTTTGGAATTGAAAATGCACGTAGTAACAATGTTGAATTACATGTAGATGAAGATAAATTAGCTTTGCCTGAATTTAAAGCATTATGGTCTAAGATTAATTCTAAATCAGTATATGTAGTAGATTTTGATACAGATGAACTAATCGAAAAATCCATTCATGCGTTGGATAGAAAATTAAGGGTTTCTAAAATTTACTTCAGAGTTGATTCTGGAGAAATGAATCAAATTAAATCGAAAGAAGAATTAGAGAGTGGCACTTTATTTGTTAGAGAAAATTCAGTTACATATTCAGCCGAATCTGCTGTAAATTCTAATGTTAAATATGATTTAATTGGAAAGTTGGTTGATGAAACTGGATTAACTAGAAAGACAATCGTTAAAATCTTACAAGGTGTACAACTTTATACTTTTAATCAATTCAAGAACAATCCGGAAGAATTCATCATTAAGACTGCTTCATTAATTAATGATCAAAAAGCAACAGCAATTATTGAACACATTACATATGACGTTATGGATGAAAAATATGGCACAGATGTATTTACAGAACCAACTATCAAAGGAAAGTTGGATGTGAATGCTATGAAAGCTAAAAAACATTTGTATGATCATATTATTTATGATTCATCAAATGAAAGAAAATTTGCTGAAGAATTAGATACAAATTCAAATGTAGCTGTATATGTAAAATTACCTGATGGATTTTATATTTCAACACCAGTTGGTCATTATAATCCTGACTGGGCTATAGCGTTCTATAAGGGAACGGTAAAACATATTTATTTTGTTGCAGAAACAAAAGGCTCAATGAATTCGATGCAATTAAGATTGGTTGAAGAATCTAAAATTCATTGTGCTAGAGAGCATTTTAAAGCCATTAGCAACAACGAGGTTGTTTATGATGTGATTGATAGTTATAGTTCGTTATTAGATTTTGTAACGAAATAAAGTGAGAATTAGGAATTCAAAAGGAGATAGAAATTATGCCAACAACGATAGAGGTAAATAAACAAAGTGTAGAAGCATTACTGGGAAGTGGTAAAACAAAACCATTTGTAATTCCAGAATATCAACGTCCATATGCTTGGACAAGTGAGCAAGTTGAAACTCTTTTTGAAGATTTGTGGGAGTTTACAACTACTAGCGGTGGTACTGAACGTGATGGATCTTATTTTTTAGGCAGTATTGTGTCTTATGAAAATGAAAATGGTGAACAAGAAATTATTGATGGTCAACAAAGAATCACATCTTTATTTCTATTGCTTAGAGCCATCTACACAAAACTGATTTTTACTTCAGAATCAGAAAGAACTCCAGAAGCAATTAATTTTATCGGCAAAATAGAACCTGCTATTTGGAGAACAAATAAGCTTACAGGTAAAGTGGATTATAAAAATATTCTTCTTACATCTAGAGTTGTTAATAATGAGGGAAATGAGATTCTTAGAAATATTTTAGAAACTGGAAAAGCAGACGAGAATGCAAAAGATAATTATTCTAAAAATTATTGTTATTTCCAAGAGTTATTTGACAAACACTCTACCGAAAATCCGTTGATGGTCTATCAGTTTATCTATGCGTTATTGAATCAAGCGATTTTGCTGCCTATTACAGCTGATACTCAAGATACTGCATTAACTATTTTCTCTACTTTAAACGATAGAGGTTTGCCATTATCTGATGCAGATATTTTTAAAGCTAAGATTTATAATCAACTTTCAGTTGACCAAAAATCAGCTTTTATTGATAAGTGGAAAGAACTTGATGAACAGGCTACGGAAACAAACGAAAGCATTCAACAATTGTTCTATTACAATATGTTCTATCTTAGAGCTTTAGAACAAGACACAAACACTACAACTCCTGGCCTACGTAAATATTATGCTGCAAACAAGTTTTCAAGATTGTATAAACCAGATCTTATAGAAAACCTATTTGTTATTTTAAACTTGTGGAAAGTCGTTAATAAAGGAGAAGAACTCGAAAATGAAGGCTGGTCGAAGAACACAAAAATTCGTCAATCTCTTGATACTCTTAGTTCTTATCCAAATGAGTTCTGGAAATATCCAGTTGTTGTTTACTATATAAATTATCGTAATGAAGAATCATTTGAAGAAAAATTCGGACTATTCTTGAATAAACTTTTAATGGAGCTAATGACTAAATATATATTGGCACCAACCATTAATGCAGTTAAACAAGATATTTTGAAACTTAATTCTAAAATCATTTATTCTGATACTCCTTCATTCGACTTTAAAGAAATCGATGCTAGCCGTTTAGAAGCTGAAATCAAAGATCCTAATAGAAATGTTGTAAGAATGTTATTAAAGACCTTGGCATATGAAGAACAAGATGATTTGTTGCCATCACGTTGGGAAATTGAACATATTTTCCCTCAAAAATGGCAAACAAATTATTTTCCAAATATACCAGAAGAAACTATTAAGGATAAAATTGAACATATTGGAAATAAATTACCGTTTGAAAAAAAGCTTAATATCGTTGCTGGAAATGGATATTTTGGAAAGAAGAAAGCATTATATAAAGCTTCCAAAATTGTAATAACAAAGAAGATGGGTGATTCTATTATTGATAATTGGAATTTAGATTCAATCACCGAAAGAGATCTTCGAATTACTAATATTATTGTTATGACACTTAAAAGATGGAACAACGAATATATGGCTCAATCTTCTGGTGATCAAAAAGAGATGCCAACTGAAGAACAATTGGCACAAATTGAAGAATTCAAGAAAAAGGGATGGATAAAATAAGTTATTTAGGATTTGCAAACACAACCCCACCTAATCTCATTCTATATTCATCCAGTATATAAGTGACTGTTTTCCAGTCACTTTTTGCATCTTCAAACGTATTGGTAATACCATCATAGTTACCATCTTGAATTGTAATGTTGTTACCATCTACCTTTAAGACAATACCAACATGGTTTTTTCCTATTCCTGAAAATACAGCTCCTGCTTTTGGTGTTGAAGATCTTTCAAATTTATCTGGATGTGCTTTTAGTAGTTCATCTACACAATCCCATCCATTTCCAGAAAAGCCTGGATCATAACCATATAGCTCATAAAATCTTCCCCAGGCAAACCATGTACATTGACCATATAAGCCTGCTTTGGCATATGGATTTTTCGTAATCCATGCTTCCATATTATTGAAGTTTGGATTAGTTCCACCTCTAAAGGTAATACCAACATAGCGCATAACATGATCTACATAGTATGGATCTCCATATCCAGATACATTTAATTGTTGTTTCTTCATATCTGAAAATTGTTGTGCATTGTATTTGGAATAACCACCAAAATTAGAAATTGCCCAATCAATATAGCCAGAGCCATAGTTGTATCCTTGCAAAGCTAGATAGATGTGTTCTGTATCTGATGGATC
>SAMEA3387494__coassemble_3067_pt1 | contig 11412 bp, 9 predicted proteins | sample SAMEA3387494__metabat2_low_PE_042 | metagenome-assembled genome bin SAMEA3387494 (sample SAMEA3387494) | Felis catus | biome: Faeces | place: United Kingdom | collected 2012
GAGAGATGCCGTCCTAGCGGCTTATTCTATAACCAAAGATGAACAATTAAAACTTTTCTTAGAATAAGAAGAAGGTGATGTTAAATGAGTAAAGCAATGCAAGAATTATTTGAAGATGCAAGAAATGAGGTGAAGATTGAAACTTCTATGTCTTGCTTTCATTCCATCATAGTTAACTTAAATGTTGATGTGGATTGAGCAATGGATATATTATCCATTGATGAAAAAATATTGATTTCTATTGTTAGAAGCTAACATCTTTCAAGTAAGATTCGTTTATTAAATAGAAGTGAAAAGAGACAATAAATCTTAATATGTAAACATTATGTAAACATAGAGGTTTGAAGACAGTCAAACTTGGAAAAAAGTGTTAAATAGTCTATTATTAAGTGGAAGAATCTATAACGATTCATAGGAGGATGTAAAATGGTTGAGTGGAAAAACCTAGACACATTAAATGCATACGAAAAACTACAAAAAGTGGCGAAAGTTGATGTCGCAAAAGTTATGTCTGGAGAAAGTGGAGCAAACCGAGTAAAAAACTATAGTGTTCCAATGGCTGAAGGCATGGCTTATAACTATGCAGCAAAAGCAGTGGATGATGATGTATTAGCTGCTTTGAAAGACTTGGCTGAAGAAGCCCAATTATCTGATAAATATGAAGAATTATACAATGGGGCTGTTATTAATACGGGTGAAAAACGTATGGTTTTACACCAATTATGCCGTGGTCAATTAGGTGAAGATGTTATTGCGGATGGCGTAAATAAACGTGAATTCTATAAGGAACAACAAGCCCGTGCTGCAGAGTTTGTCAATAAAGTTCACAATGGTCAAATTGTGAATGAAGCCGGAGAAAAGTTTACTACTGTTGTTCAAATCGGAATTGGTGGTTCAGATTTAGGCCCTCGTGCTCTTTACCTTGCCTTAGAAAATTGGGCTAAACAAAATAATACGTTTAAAATGGAAGCTAAATTTATTTCTAACGTAGATCCAGATGATGCTTCTTCTGTATTGAAATCAATTGATTTGGCACATTCCTTATTTATTTTAGTTTCTAAATCAGGAACTACATTGGAAACTTTAACCAATGGGGCATTTGTTGAAAATGCTTTGAAAGATGCTGGCTTAAATCCTGCAAAACATATGGTTGCAGCAACTAGTGCAACTTCACCATTGGCACAAAATGAAGGTTATTTAGACGCTTTCTATATGGATAACTACATCGGTGGACGTTACTCTTCAAGTTCTGTTGTAGGTGCCGTTGTTCTTTCCTTGGCCTTTGGTCCTGAAGTATTTGCTGATCTAATGGATGGAGCTCATGCAGCCGATGCAAGCGCAAAAGAAAAAGATGTAATGAGAAACCCTGCTATGTTAGATGCTTTAATCGGGGTTTATGAAAGAAATGTATTAGGTTACCAAAGTACAGCTGTGCTTCCTTATTCACAAGCTTTAAGCCGTTTCCCAGCCCATTTACAACAATTGGATATGGAATCCAATGGTAAGAGTGTAAACCGCTTTGGACAACCCGTTGATTATGTAACTGGACCAGTCATCTTTGGAGAACCAGGTACCAATGGTCAACATTCCTTCTATCAATTGTTACACCAAGGAAAGAATATTGTTCCATTACAATTTATTGGATTCTTGGATTCCCAAATTGGTAATGATGTAGTTATTGAAGGAAGTACATCACAAAAGAAATTATGTGCCAATGTTGCAGCCCAAATTGTTGCCTTTGCATGTGGTAAAGATGATGAAAATCCAAATAAAAAATTTGATGGTGGTAGACCTTCCAGCATTATTATTGGAAAACAATTAAATCCAAAAACATTGGGTGCATTATTAGCACACTTTGAAAATAAAATCATGTTCCAAGGTTTCCTTTGGAATGTAAATAGTTTTGACCAAGAAGGTGTTCAATTAGGTAAAGTACTTGCCAAACGTGTTTTAGCACACAACACAGAAGGTGCTTTGAAAGAATACGCTGACTTGTTTGAAATCTAAGATGGAATCATTTGATTCCATCTTTTTCAGGAGGAGTTTATGGAAAAAATTGCTAGTTTTACAGTCAATCATTTAGCTTTGTTGCCAGGTATTTATGTATCAAGAAAAGATAAAGTGGGAGATCAAGTATTAACCACTTTTGATTTACGTATGACAGCACCGAATCGTGAACCAGTTATCAATACCGCAGAAATTCATACTTTAGAACATCTCGGTGCAACTTTCCTTCGTAATCATCCTGATTGGAAAGAAAAAGTTATTTATTTTGGCCCTATGGGTTGTCGTACTGGTTTTTATTTGATTCTTGCCGGAGACTATGAATCAAAAGATGTTGTTTCTTTAGTACAAGAAATGTTTACCTTTATGGCCGACTTTGAAGGGGATGTTCCCGGAGCAAGTCCAAGAGATTGTGGGAACTACCTGGATATGAATCTTCCTTTGGCAAAGATTGTTGCCAGAAGATATTTAGACCATACTTTAAATCATTTGACCGAAGAAAATTTAAATTATCCAGCTTAAAGGGTAGGGAGTATCAACGCGATACTCCTTTCTTTTTAAATGAGAAAGATAACTTGATTCTTCGATGAAATGTGTTATATTCGTTTTAGCATTTTTTTGGAGAATAAATTTATGGAATATAAAAACAACAATACCTTTTCTTTTGAAAAAGTGAAAACTTTACCCAATGGATTAGGTCGCGTAGGTATTATTCATACCCCGCATGGAGACATTAAAACGCCCGCTTTTATGTGTGTTGGAACCGGTGGGAAAGTACGTTATTTAAGCATGGAAGATCTAAAGTCAATCAATGCCCAAGCTATGTTGAGCAATGGGTACCATTTGCGTAAACCCTCTTTTGAAATCGCCAAAGCAGGCGGATTAGCCCAATGGAGTGGTTGGAATGGTCCTACCTTAACCGACTCAGGTGGTTTTCAAGTCATGTCTTTAGGTTCTGGAATTGGGAAAGTCGTAAATATGGACCGAGAAAAAGAAGTAGTCAATGCCGCTAAAAAAGATCGTTTAACCGTTGTAGAAGAAGACGGGGTTTATTTTACTGACCCTTTTACCAATGAAGATGAAAAAATCGGACCCGAGGAATCTATGCAGATTCAATGTCGAATTGGAGCCGATATTCATATGGCCTTTGATGAACTAACGAGTCTTGCGGATACCTATGAATACAATGTCGAAGCTTTAAAGCGAACGGAACGCTGGGCCCAGAGAAGCCTGGACGAACATAAAAAACACCACATGGATCTCGGTTATTACCAAGCTTTATATGGAGTTCTGCAAGGGGGACGTTGGGAAGATTTACGCCGCAGTACCGCAAAGAAATTAGCCCAAATGGATTTTGATGGCTATGGATTAGGTGGTGCTTTTCTAAAAGAAGATCTAGGTGAAATCTTGCGTTGGTGTTGTGAAGAATTACCCGATAATAAACCACGTCACTTGCTTGGTTTATCTCGTCCTGATGATATTTTTACCGGCGTTCGTATGGGAGCGGATACCTTTGATTGTGTCGCACCGACAAGAGAAGCAAGACATGGACGCATCTATCATCGCTATGGTTATTACAGCATCAATAAACAAGTCCACTTGGATGAATTGCTAGATCCAGAATGTGATTGTCCAACTTGTCGCGCTGGCTGGACACGTGGACAGCTTAGAGCCTTAAAAAAATCAGAGAATAATGAAGAAAAAGAACTGTATTTCCGTTTGGCTTCGATGCATAATCTGCGTTTCATTCTGCGCTTGATGGAAAATATTCGCCAAGCCATTTTAGAAGATCGTCTGGATGAATACCAAGCCCAATTTTATAAAGATTATTATGGCAAATAAAAAGGATCGATTTCGATCCTAATTATTTGTACTACCTTGGAGTGTTATCGTACACTCTTTTTCTTTGCCATCACGATTCACTTTCACTTGAATCTTATCACCAATCTTATGCTTACTGATGGCCGCTTTGACTTCAGAAGAACTACTTACTTCTTTGCCATCAACTGATACAATACGATCGCCTTCCTTTAAGCCAGCTATATCGGCAGCACCGCCATTTACAATTTGTACAATGTATACACCTGTTTCTTTATCCGAATTATCTCCCATATAGTAGTTTGAGTTATTCGTATAATCGTATAAAGAAACACCTAAAACAGGACGATTTGTCACACTTCCATTGGAAATCAATTGATCAATGATATCGGTCGTTTGATTGATAGGAATCGCAAAACCAATACCTTCTACACTACCCGAACTTGTCGAATTCGAAGAATATTTTGCGTTGACAATACCAATTAAATTTCCATCGGCATTAAACAATCCACCACCTGAGTTACCTGGAGAAATCGAAGCATCGGTTTGCAGGAGTGTCATTGTTGTACCACCTACATCAATTTGACGATCTAAAGCGGAAATAATTCCTTCGGTAACAGTTCCACCTAATTCACCTAATGGATTACCTATCGCAATCGCAACATCGCCTACTTCCAGTTTGGAAGAATCGCCAAATGTAGCGGGGATTAAATTGTCAGCTTTAATTTTAATGACGGCAAGATCGCTATCGGCATCTTTTCCAATTAATTGTGCTTCGTAATCTTTTCCATCCGTTGTACGAACGCTAATACTGCTGGCATTATCAATAACGTGATTATTCGTTACGATATATCCATCTTTGCTGATGATGACACCACTACCAGCCCCTTCGGATACATATTGACCAAACATGCTGTCACCACTTGATACAGCTTCCGTTTTAATTTCTACGACCGATGCACCACATTTAGAAGCAACAGAGCTTACATCCGATTTGGATGCTTTTGAAGAAGCTTTTCCAGTGACTTGGTTAATGGTTACTCCAGATGAAGACTGGTTTGCTAAATATCCGCCTGTAAAACCAAATACGCTAGAACACAAAACAACTAAGACAATCAATAAGAGTGTTCGTTTTGTCTGTTTGTTTTGCGGGTTTTGATTATTGAAATTCATAATTTACCTCCATATTTTTCTTAAGTATACATCGAAAACCTTAATTAAACATAAAAATACATTCTTGTATTTTTATAAATAATAGATATATTAATATGTGATTGTTTTTTAAGGAAGATAAACTATGCAAAAAATATATTCAGTATGTGATATTCATTCACCAAAACAAATACAAGAAATGTCATTGGAAGAATTAAATCATCTCGCAAAAGAAATTCGAACCTTTTTAATTGAATCCATTTCGAAAACCGGTGGGCATTTATCAAGTAATCTGGGGATTGTCGAAGTGACGCTGGCCATGCACTATGTATTTCGCTGCCCCGAAGATAAATTGATTTTTGATGTAGGTCATCAATGTTATGTACATAAAATTTGTACCGGAAGAGCCAGTCAGTTTCCCACTTTACGTCAAAAAGGTGGATTATCTGGTTTTCAAAAGCGCAACGAAGGGCCTTATGACTGTTGGGAAGCCGGGCATTCTTCAACTTCTTTATCTGCAGCTTTAGGTTATGCGATTGCCCGAGATTTAAAACAGGAAGACTATCAAGTCGTTGCCCTTATTGGTGATGGATCGCTAACTGGTGGTATGGCCTTAGAAGCCTTAAATGATATCGGTTCGAAACAAAAGAAAGTGATTATTATCTTTAATGATAATAATATGTCAATCAGTAGAAACCACAGTGGGGTAGAAAAACGTATCACCAAACTTCGTTCTTCTCATCTATATATTGATTTGAAACACGATGTGAAAAATAATTTAAAAGCCAATAAATTAGGTAACAATGTATACAATAAATTATCTTCTGTACGCGATCGCATTAAAGATGAAGTTATTGATGCACCGCTTTTTAAAGAGTTTAACCTCGACTATATGGGACCAGTTGATGGGCATGATTTAGCGAGTCTAATTAAAGTTTTTCAAGCGGCAAAAGAACATGATGGACCAATTGTGGTTCATGTCCTAACGCAAAAAGGGAAAGGATATAAGTATGCCCAAGAAGATAAGATAGGTAAATGGCATGGAGTTTCTCCTTTTGATATCAAAACCGGAAAACCATTATCGCAATTGCCAAGTGATCAAATTTCCTGGTCACAAGTTATTTCAAATACTTTGATTGATCTAGCTAGCAAGGATTCGGATATTGTAGCTATTACCCCAGCAATGGCCCAAGGAAGCAAGTTGTTAGAATTTCAAAAACAATACCCTAAACGATTCTTTGATTGTGGAATTGCTGAACAACATGCCGTAACCATGGCTTGTGCCATGGCTTTAGGCGGATTAAAACCTTTTGTATCCATCTATTCGTCTTTTCTACAAAGAGCGTATGATCAAGTAAACCATGATATGGCAAGAATGAATTTACCCGTTGTGATTGGCATTGATCGGGCAGGACTTGTAGGGGATGATGGTGAAACCCATCAAGGTGTTTTTGATATTTCCATGTTGCGCAGTATTCCCAATTTAATTCTCTCGCAACCTAAAGATGCCAAAGAAGCGCAAGACTTATTGTATACAGCTTTTCAAACCAAACGTCCTTTCTGTATTCGTTATCCACGAGGAAATGTGCACTATGAAAAGAATCCATCGTATCAAGAAATAGAAGTAGGAACTTGGCAAAAAACAATCATCGGAACGCCAGAACAAGTTGTAATTACCTATGGACCAGACGTGGATCATGTTATTGAAAAAGCACGCGCTAACCATCTGAACCTGATGGTTATCAATGCTCGTTTCTTTAAACCTATTGATACCAAGATGATTGATTTGATTTGTCGCATGAATCTTCCTATTACGGTTTATGAAACGGATATGAAAACCGGTGGTCTAGCCAGTGCTATCTTAGAGTATTTGAACGCCAAAGAAAAACGCATTACATCCATTGGAATCGAAGATCACTATGTCTGTCACGGACCAGTTCGCAGCTTACGAATCCAAGAGGGAATTAGTACCGATCAATTGTTTACACAATTAGAAAGTACGTCTTCTAAGGATGAGAAATAGACAGAATCTTTAACAGTTGAAATCAAGCAGAAACCGAAGATTGCCTTTGTTGATAAGGAGATTTTCGGTTTCTTTGTTTATAAAAATGTTCCTATGAATTACTTGTTTCAATAGCTTGAACAGCTGTAAAAAGTAGAAAGAACGGGTATATTTGAGAATTAAAAAAGAGAATGGTATAATGACCCTGTATCCAGAGGAGGGTTTTAAAATGCCTGTAAAAAAAACACCTGCAACGAAGACCGTTGCGAAAGAATCAACAACCGTAAAGAAAACAGTGGAAGCAGCTCCAGTTAAAAAGGAAGCTGTGAAAAAGACGACTACAGATATAAAAGCGACTACAACGAAAAAAGCCGAAGAAGCTAAGAAAGCAACACCTGCTAAAAAAGCTGCGGCAACAAAAGCAGAACCAGCTAAAAAAAGTGAAGCGCCAAAAGCTACCGCTACAAAGGCTGAACCTGCAAAAAAGGCAGAAGCAAGTAAACCTGCTGCCAAGAAAGCCGAAGAAGTAAAGAAGGCACCAGCTAAAAAGACAACAACGAAAAAAGCTGCACCTAAGAAAGCTGCACCTAAGAAAACTACAACGGCAAAAAAAGCTGAGCCTGCTAAAAAAGAAGCAGCAGCTAAAAAAGCCGAAGAAGTGAAAAAAGCTGCTCCTGCAAAGAAGACTGCCAGCAAAAAAGCTGCACCAAAGAAAACTGTAACAAAAGCTAAAGCAGCACCTAAGAAAGCAGCTGTTAAAAAAGCTAGCCCAGCGAAGAAGCCATCTGCTTCTAAAACGAAAAAAGAAAAGTTGGAACAATACAACAATTTTGCGATTGATACATGTTTAGAAATGGCAAAAGCGATGGGTGTTGCGATGGATTATGATGCATATGCAGCAATGTTACTAGATAGTGACAACATCAAACAAATGGCAAAAGATGTTTTAGCAAAATACAATGTAGATGCCAAAGCATTCAGTTTTGAAAAAGATGGTTATGATACGGACTTAATTGAAGTGATTTTCAACCGTATTAGTGAAACCGTTGATATCAAAGCCAGTGACTTTAAAGACATTGCCAAAGACATTAAAATGCATGCGCAATATGAGATTCAAGATGATGCCACAGCCAACAATGAAGAATATCAAAAAGATTTTGATTTAGTTCGTGAAGTGCTAATGATTGGTCAAAGAAAAAACATTCATTCAACTGAAGATATGAAGGCTTTTGTCAAAGAAGATCCAACCGATTTAATTGGAAAATTTATGGATCTAGCGCTTCAAGTACTTCCATTGTTTGAATACGATGATGTGAAGTATTATGAAAACTTCATTTATGCCGTTCTTTCCCAATTTGATAATTTACATCAAAAATGGGGAACACGTGCTTTGATGGATGTCGCAGACCTTTACATCAAACATGGCGATTATGGACTAGGTGATGCAAATTACAATTATGTATTACGTGAAAACGAAATCAAAGATATGATCTATTATCGTTTTGCGAATGTCTATGTAGGTATTGATTTGGATAAAGCCAAAGCTATTGCCAACAGCTCATTCCAATACGTAGATGATCGTTACGATTATTATCCAAAAATCATCGAGATTTTAGAAAAATAGTTTTTTAACCGGGGCTTAGTCTCCGGTTTCCTTGTGCTTTTACACCAAATAAGGTATATTAGACATACTATGTTTAGGAGGGATTGTTTTGGCTAAGACAAGTATTCCAAAGTGGATTTTACAATGTTTGGATCAATATGGAAATTGTGCATGTGGTCGTGATATTACAGTAAAGATGGGCAAAGATAATTTATTGAAGGCTTTAGCTGAATTAGGTTATCCTTGTGATATGGAAATTGTCAATAACATCGACAATGAAGAATATCCAAAAGAAGGAACATATATTCTTATTTCAAAGAATCGTCAAATTTTATTGGATAGTGATGAATAGTAAAAAAATCCCTGCTTAGGGATTTTTTTGTTGCCAGTCTTCTTTTACCAGCAAATATTTTCGACTTGCCAATAAAGCGATAATACCAATGATAGATAATAGTAAACTGAAGTTATTTAAGTGTTCGATAATAATGTATCGGGCCATGGTGAAAATCAATACTTCCGTTACATTTTCCATAGAGTGTTTAATTAGCATTCGTACAAATTCTAGTACAATCACTAAATTAAAGGCATACGAGAGCATCGTAACCAGGGCTTTGCCACTTACGTCACTTTGAAGAATTGTTCCAAAATGCAGGAATAATTTGAGTCCTTGTACGATGACACAAAGGATAAGAAAGGTGGCAATCACATATTCTAATATGGTTGTGATTTTCGTAAGAATTTTACTGATATCTTTCATGTCTTCATTGTAACATAGTTCATATTGAAAATTCTTACATTTTTGTGGTAATATTTTTCAAAAAGAGGAATGTGATAAATATGTATAACTTAACACAGAAAATTATCAAAGAGCATTTAATCAAAGGAGAATTAAAAGCAGGAAGTCCTATAGAAATTCGTATCGATCAAACCTTGACGCAAGATGCAACGGGAACAATGGCCTATATGCAATTAGAAGCCATGGGTGTTGATCAAGTCAAAACCGAATTATCTGTAAGTTATGTTGATCATAACACCTTACAGAATGGATTTATGAATGCCGATGACCATGCCTACTTACAAACTGTTGCCAGTAAACATGGAATCTATTTTTCTAAACCAGGAAATGGAATCTGCCATCAAGTGCATTTGGAACGTTTTGCGAAACCAGGAAAAACTTTAATTGGTTCCGATAGCCATACGCCTACTTCAAGTGCCATGGGGATGATTGCCATTGGAGCAGGAGGCCTTGATGTTGCCAAAGCAATGGCTGGAATTCCATATCGTTTAACGATGCCTGAAGTTATTGAAGTGCGTTTGACAGGAAAACTCGGACATGGTTTAAGTGCAAAAGATGTCATTTTGGAATTGCTTCGCCAATGCAGTGTTAAAGGTGGCGTTGGAAAAGTCTTCGAATATACCGGTGATGGGGTACAAAACCTAACTGTTTATCAAAGAGCAACTATTACCAATATGGGGGCTGAATTAGGTGCAACAACATCGATTTTCCCAAGTGATGACATCACCAAAACATTCTTGGAACGCCAAAACCGCAGTGCTGACTGGAAAGAACTGTCTGCTGATCCAGATGCTAGCTATGATGGTTTAGTAGAAATTGATTTATCCGCTTTACAACCAATGGCAGCTTGTCCAAATTCACCAGATGCCGTAAAGAATGTTACCGAATTAGCCGGTACAAAAGTAGACCAAGTTGCAATCGGATCTTGTACGAACTCTGGATACGAAGATATGATGCGTGTCGCAAATATCTTAAAAGGCAAAACTGTTCATCCAAATGTTTCTTTAGTCATCTCTCCAGGTTCCCGCCAAGTCTTAGAAAAGTTAATTGAAACAGGTGCTCTATCTACCTTTATTAAAGCCGGGGCAAGAATTCTTGAATGTGCTTGTGGACCATGCATTGGAATGGGACAATCGCCAAAAAGCGATGGAATTTCTTTACGTACCTTTAACCGAAATTTCTATGGACGTTCAGGTACTTTGAGTGCAGGAATTTATCTAGTCAGTCCAGAAGTAGCTGCCGTTAGTGCTTTAACCGGTACGATTAGTGATCCTACTACATTTGATTACGAAGACAGCTTCGATCAAGAACCAATCTTCATTGATGACTCTATGATTTTAAAACCAAGTGAACATCCAGAAACGGTTGAAGTGATTCGTGGACCAAACATTAAACCACTTCCACAAAACACGGCTATGACAGAAGAAATCGAAAAGAAGGTTGTTATTAAATTACCAGATAATATTACAACAGATCACATTGCACCAGCCGGAGCTAAGGTTTTGCCTTATCGTTCTAATATCGAAAAATTATCTACCTTTGTCTTTATGAACAATAAAGAACATTTTGATGAAATCTGTAAGGCAAACCATGGTGGTATTATTGTAGCTGGAGAAAATTATGGCCAAGGTTCAAGCCGTGAACATGCCGCATTAGCGCCAATGTATTTAGGTATCAAGGCCGTTCTCGCAAAAAGTTTTGCGCGGATTCATCATGCTAATTTAGTAAATTTTGGTATTCTTCCATTAGAATTTGTCAATAAGGAAGATTATGACACCATTGATGAAATGGATGATTTAGTTGTAGAACATGTAAAGGGATTATATGATAGTCCAGTTATTACAGTTACCAACAAAACAAAAGGTTGCAGCTATCAAGTACAAGCGCATCTAACCAAAGAAGATCTAGATATTATTATGGAAGGTGGCGCTTTGAACTACATTCGTAACCATCAATAGAATTTAAGGATACACAATTGTGTATCCTTTTTTGTACGACAGGCAGTCGTGCTTATAGTTGATAATCTAAATCAATGAT
>SAMEA3387494__coassemble_3186_pt1 | contig 10752 bp, 6 predicted proteins | sample SAMEA3387494__metabat2_low_PE_042 | metagenome-assembled genome bin SAMEA3387494 (sample SAMEA3387494) | Felis catus | biome: Faeces | place: United Kingdom | collected 2012
TATTATTATACGCTATTTCTCGTCAAAATCAACCATTTGTTGTGACAGAGCCTTTAAAAAAATTATGGAATCAAAAGTGAATTATAAAACCTTGTTTCTTCTAAACTAATATTCAATGATGACTGATGGTAAATACAATAGATAGTCAGTAATATGTACTTAAATTGAAAAGAGAAGGAGTTGCCATGTTTGATACGATTCTTTTTTCATCAGATGTATTCGATAACAAAAAAGTAGATGCTGATTTAGAGAGTGAGTATATCGCTGCTCAAAAAGCAGGATTTAAGACGATTTTGTTTAGTTATACGTCTTGGTTTGAGGATGGGAAAATAAAATTGAATATAAACCCGGAAGAAACGATGAATGTGATATATCGGGGATGGATGATGACAGCGGATACGTATCAGCTGTTTTGTTTGGCGTTGATGGAAAAACGTATACATCTTATAAATGAAGCAAAAGAATATGAAAACTGTCATTATTTTCCTAATTCTTATCGTGCCTTTGGAAATGATACAGCTAGAGTATTATTGTTTCCATTGCACCAAAGAATTGATGTCGAAGAAGTAGGGAAACACTTTACTCGTTTTATGGTTAAAGACTATGTTAAGTCGGTTAAGGGATCCATTTTTCCGAAGTATTTTGATTTGTCAATTCGTCAATCTGAATTTGATTACTGGATGGATGAATTCTATAAATTTAGGGGAGATTTAATCTCTGGTGGGATCTGTATCAAGGAATATTTGGATCTTAAGAAGTATGAAGATTCAACAAATGAGTGTCGAGTGTTCTATTTTAACCATAAAGTTATGTTTATGGAACAGGATGAAAATAAACCCAGTGTACCGGAATCTATGATAAATAAATATAACAGTCTAGATAGTAATTTTTATACAGTGGACTATGCAGAATTAAGTGATGGTACATGGAAAGTGATTGAATGTGGGGATGGACAGGTTTCTGGCATACTAAAAGAAAACAATGTCGAAAGCTTTTATTCTAATTTGTTTCGATTAACCAGAGAATAAATCCTTTGTGAGTACATAAGAAATTAGGGATTTACTACAAGTAATGAGAAATGAAGGAATTATTGTGATTGATGACTCTAAGGCTAGAAACAGTTAGTGGGTTTTAAGGTTGTTTGGAAATTAGCAAAATAATTTTGCAAAACTTTTTACAAAAATTGCTATTATTGCTTTGCAAATTTTAGGAGGTACTTATGGCATTAGAAGATATAAAAAAGGAACTTGAACAAAGATTTGAACAACCTTTGCCAGAGTTTTACAAAAGAAGAATCATTTTTTGGAATGATGAAGCCAAAGAGTTTATTAATGAAATTAGTGAACTCTCTTTATCAAATGCCAAAGTATTGATTCTACGTGAAAACAATCAATTTGTTTCTAAAAAGCTGTTATCGAATGATGATTTAGATTCGAATTATCTAGTATATAATCCGTTAACTTCGGATATAGAAGAAGACTGGTTTTTAGATATTAAGCTATATAGTGAAGAGTATCGCTCGGATATCACATCACGTTATATGCAGGAGATGAATATATTAAATACACCAGCATTAAGAAAAGTTGTAAAAGAATATACTACGTTCTTTAATGCGGCTTCAAGACGTAATGGGCTAATGAATATTGATATCGATATCGACACACCAAACAAGCTTCATTTAGCGGTTTTATGCGCCATTTGTGGTTTAAGAAAAATAGATGTTCAGGATATTATTCAGACTGTTTTAACGGCTGGTGACGATATAAATAACACAATTAAACTTGATCTTTTGAAATATGGAGCCAGTGATTTTTTTTGGCAATTAGTCAATCAAAAAACGGGTTATACCGGTACAAATATCGATGAATTAAATGTCCATATCATATTAAGTGCTGTTTCTAAATCATGCAATTCAAAATTAATAGAAGGTTTGGATGACTATTACAATGATGTTCAAAATAGTTTCTGTTATGACTTTATAACGGAATGGGTACATTCTGGTAAAAAAGATCTTTTATTTGAAATTGCTCGTTATACAGAAGTTAAGCTTTCTTTATACAATCGTTTTGAAAGATTTGAAATTGATGATTTATTGGATATTGAATGTTTGCCTTGTGTTGATGAGATCATCATTTCCAAGATGATGAAAAGTGCGATAGATCATTCAATTGATGCCAAAGGTTTTATTTCGATCATCGAAAAACGAAGAACTTGTGCATGGTATGAACGATTTGAATGTTACTATGATGGACTTCTTCAAGTATGTAATATGCAATTGTTCTATGAAGAACATCGTAGCGGTTTCCACTTAGTAGAAGCAAAGAAGATTTGGAATGCATATACTTATGATTATTATTTGATGGATACTTATTATCGCTATTTCCATAATGCTTTTTCCAAATCATTTATGATGGCCAATCCAAAATTAGATGATGATTTTAAATTAGTTGCGGAAACAGTCGAAAAAGAATATAAGAATTGGTTCTTAAACGATCTAGCTGAGAATTGGACAAATATTGTTCAAAAAGATCTTACGGAAATCGGCTATGTAAAAGGAATCGAGAAACAAGAAGATTTTTATTTGAATCATGTAAAGAATGTTGAAGGAAAGGTCTATGTCATTATCTCCGATGCTTTGCGCTATGAAGTGGCAAGCAGTCTTGTCAAAGATCTTGCATTGGATCGTTCTAAAGTGGAATTATCCTCGATGCAAGGTGTTTTCCCAACGATTACTAAATTTGGTATGGCAGCTTTACTTCCAAAGAATAAATTAAGTGTGGAAGTTAAAAACGGAAGTGTGAAAGTCTTAGCTGATGGTCATACGACCGAGATGAGCGATCGTGATGAAGTATTAAAACTTTCACATCCAAATAGTGTTGCTTTGCGCTATAAAGATTTCATTACCATGAAGCGCGAAGAAAAACGCGATGCGGTAAAGGGCAAAGATATTGTCTACATTTATCATGACACGATTGACAGTGCCAGTCATAATGATGATACTTCTGTCTTTACAGCTTGTGATACAACAATTGAAGAGATCAAGAATTTGATCAATATCATCACTTTAACTTTAAGTGGCATCAATATCGTTGTGACGTCAGATCATGGCTTCTTATATACTTATGAGCCATTAAGAGAAGATGATAAGATGGATCGTACTTCTTTTATAAAAGATATCATCGAGCAGGGAAGACGTTATGTTTTAACGGATGAAAAGGCTGATCCTGATTTCTTGATCAATGTGAAATCCTTTATGAATGATAATGGTGTTTTAAGCTTTGCACCAAGAGAAAACATCCGTATCAAAGGGGCTGGTGGGCAAAACTTTGTTCATGGTGGCATCAGCCTCCAAGAGATGGTTGTGCCGGTAATCACTTATCGCTATTTAAGGTCTGGCTATAAGTCTTATATCCAAAATAAAGATAAGATTGATACTAAATCAGTTACTTTATCTTTATTATCTTCAAGTCGAAAGATATCAAACAAGATCTTTAATCTACGTTTCTATCAAAAAGAAGCTGTAGCGAATAATTATGTGCCTTGTACATATGATGTCTTTATTACAGATGCAGCAGGGCAAGCCGTTAGTGATAAACAAAAGGTCATTGCAGATCGCACCAGCGACAATAATAAAGATCGTGAATTTAAATGTACATTCAATTTAAAACCAATCAAATTCTCAAGTCGTGATTTATATTATCTTGTGATACAAGATGAAAAAGGGCTTCAAATACCAACCAAGGAAGAATTCCAGATTGATATTCCAATGGCTTTTGATGAGTTTGATTTCTGATAGGAGCAATTGCTCTTGCGTTAGGAGGGGAAGAAATGGCAGATAGATTTGAAATAAAAGAAAAGCTAAAAGAACACTTTAGAGGCAAGATTGTTCGTAAAGATTTGGCAAAACAGATCAAAGAAGGGGCCAATGTACCAGTCTATGTACTGGAGTTTTTGCTTGGACAATATTGTTGTTCCGATGAAGAAGATGTTATTGAATCTGGCGTAACTAAGGTTAAAAAGATATTAGCTGATAACTTCGTTCGTCCTGATGAAGCTCAAAAGATTCTTTCCATATTACGTCAAAAAGGAACCTATTCTGTCATTGATAAAATCACGGTTAATTTGAATATTAAAAACGATATCTATGAAGCCGAATTCTCTAACCTAGGAATTAAAAATGTACCAATTTCTGAGGATTATCCAACCCAATATGATCGATTACTTTGCGGTGGAATTTGGTGTATGGTCAATCTAGAATATCAATTTGATGAAGAGGATAAAAAAGGTACGCCAATTCGTATATTAAAGTTACAACCGATCCAAATGCCTCATGTTGATATCAAAGATCTTCAAGAAGGGCGAAAGTATTTTACAAAGGATGAATGGATCGATATCATGCTGCGTTCGATAGGAATGGAACCAGATGAATTAAATGATCGCGAAAAATGGTTGCTTTTGTTGCGCTTAGTTCCACTTGTAGAAAATAACTATAACTTATGCGAATTAGGGCCAAGAAGCACTGGTAAATCTTATGTTTATAAAGAGATTTCACCAAACAGCATCCTAGTATCTGGTGGACAAACTACGGTTGCTAATCTTTTCTATAACATGAGCAGGAAACAAGTAGGACTTGTTGGCTTATGGGATTGTGTAGCTTTTGATGAAGTTGCCGGCATCAACTTTAAAGATAAAGATGGCATTCAGATCATGAAAGACTATATGGCTAGTGGATCCTTTGCTCGTGGTAAAGAAGAAAAAGTGGCTACAGCCTCGATGGTCTTTGTAGGAAATATCAACCAAAGTGTTGATGTACTTTTAAAAACATCATCTTTGTTTGAACCATTCCCACCAGAGATGGGGACAGATACTGCTTTTTTAGATCGCATGCATTGTTATATCCCAGGATGGGAAGTGCCTAAGTTTAGACCAGAACATTTTACCGATGATTATGGGTTTATTACCGATTATCTATCCGAATTTATTCGTGAATTACGTAAAGTTCAACAAGGAGATGCTTTAGATAAATTCTATAAGCTTGGAAAGAATTTAAATCAAAGAGATGTTATTGCCGTAAGAAAAAGTGTTTCTGGTTTGATTAAACTTGTATATCCTGATGGAAACTATTCAAAAGAAGAATTAGAAGAGATCCTAAGAATCGGCTTAGAAATGCGCCGTCGTGTAAAAGAACAACTTAAAAAGATTGGCGGTATGGAATTTTATGACGTCAATTTCTCTTATATTGACAATGAAACATTCGAAGAGAAATATGTATCAGTTCCAGAACAAGGAAGCAGTACATTAATTCCAGAGGGCATTTGTAATCCTGGACAAGTTTTTACAGTATCACAGGGCAAATCTGGAATGATTGGCTTATATCGTTTAGAAACACAAATGCTTCCTGGTAATGGTAAATTCGAACGAACCGGTATTGGTACAGATCGTGAATGTAAAGAAGCGACCGCTATCGCGTTCAATTATTTAAAAGCCAACAGCAATCGCATCTCACAATCAATTAGTACTACGACTAAGGATTACTTTATTGATTATCGTGATCTTCAGGGCATTGGAATGACAAATAAATTGGCATTACCTACATTGATTGCGATTTGTTCTATTGCCTTAAGTAAACCGACACTTGGATCTTTAGCAATTCTTGGAGATATTAGTATTAGTGGAACAGTTATTAAAGTGGAAAACTTGGCTAATTGTTTACAAGTATGTTTAGACAGTGGCGCAAAGAAAATATTATTGCCGATTACATCGGCACAAGATTTAGGAACTGTACCAAGCGAACTTATGGGAAGTTTTAGTATTATTTTCTATAGTAGTGTAGAAGATGCCGTTTTTAAGGCGCTAGGTGTTGAATAAATTCCGGTTGGTAGAGGAGAAAAGACAATATGATTAATAATAATATTAAGATAGATTTACATATTCATTCGGTGGCTAGCGAGTATAAAGAACCCAAATATGCTGATGGAACATCAATTGTTACAAACTCGACTATTCAGAATGTAGAAGTTTTGCTAAATCGGTTAAAAGAAAACAGTATTAGTTTATTTTCTATCACCGATCACAATAGATATGATTCTAAGTTATATAACGAAATAAAAGCAAAATTACAAACCGAGGAATACAAACAACTTAATGTTTTACACGGTGTAGAATTCGATGTTCAATTGGAGATTGAGAAAAAACCAGTACATATAATTGTCATATTTGACGTTAAGACAGATAAAGATATGCTCCTAATTGAAAAAACAATTTCGAACAACATCATTACATCTGTGTCAGGATTTTATACAAAAGAAATATTTGAGAAACTTTTAAGAGAAATTAAATTAGACACTATTTTAATCGTGCATCAAAAAACCAGCCTAGACAATGGCAAAGGTAATCACAACTCGTTGAGCGAAGGAACAAGTGATCCTTATACGATTATAAAGGCTGGATATATAACGGCTTTGGAGTATCAAAAACCTAATGTGGAAGGAATATTAAAAAATAATCTTTATGACATGAATGTTGATATTGCATTGATAACTGGATCAGATTGTCATGATTGGTATGCCTATCCTCATCATGACAAAACGAAAAATAATAATTCTGTTTATTTTTCGAAAATTAAAGCATTACCTACATTTAAAGGACTTCTATTGTCTCTAACATCACCCTTAACTCGATTTAATAGAATTGAGCGAAATGACTCAAATTATATTCATTCTTTTTCAATTAACGGGAATGATATTGGTTTAGATTCTGGCATTAATGCAATTATTGGGGAAAATGGATCTGGCAAGACAACTTTATTTCAAATCTTAAGCAGAGATGATAATAAGAAGTATATAAAGGACCTAAAAAAAGAGAATTGTATTGTTTTTGACTGTGATGAAAGCATAATTCTCCATTCAATTAAGCAATCAGAATTAATTGAAAAATTCCAAAAAAATGAGTTATTTTATGATGACGCAACTTTATTTAATGATATTAATTCTCAAAATTTTGAAACAGTTTATTCAAATTTCAACGAAAAGTTGTTAAAAAGCATCAAACATAACATCCATAAATTTGAACTTAAAGATGCTTTAAGAAACAAGAATTTTGAATTAAAAATGGACCTTGAAGATACTTCTACATTGTATGTAAACACATCCCCTATCACTTTTGCGCCTGAAAATGAACATTCATCACATAGAACTAATATCTCTAATATTATTCGACTTTTAATTAATGAGCGTGCGGATGATTATTATGATAACGAGATTAAAGACAAATTTTTACAAGCAATTAGAATAATTAATGACATTTATAACGTTGTAGAGGAAAAAGAAAAACAGGTTGATTTTAATAACAAAATTAAAAATATCATCGTTAAAGAATGCAATGACTATTATGAGAGCATCAATGAAATTTCTACCAGCGAAGATAGAGAGATTTCTTCATATTCAATAGGAAAAGAAAGCTTTGTTAATGATATTGTAAATGCTATCAAAGCCAATATTTCAAAACAAAATAAACTAGTTTTACCAGATATTTGTGAAGGTAAAAGTAAGAATCAAAAGAATGGATATATTTTTTCAAAAGAAACCAATTATAATGGAGTTGATGTACTAGAGAAGTATCTTGAAACTATGTTTACCAATAATTATAGAGACATAGATAAATTGTTAAATATAACTACAAAAAATGAATTAAAACAAGCAATTATGGGATGCAATAGTATAGAAGATATAGATAAAAAACATGAATCGAACTATCAAAAATTTATAGAATGGGCGAAGAAGGAAAAAACATATATTAAAGAAGAAACTTCAGATGATTCAATTGGTAATACATTAGGTGAAATGTCACTCGTATATTATAAATTCAAGACTAGTTTAGAAAACTCTTTCGATGTTTTGATGATTGATCAACCTGAAGATAATATTTCTAATAACCGAATCGCAGAAAAACTTGTCAAATACTTCAATTCTGTAAGAAAAAATAAACAGCTAATTATTGTAACCCATAATCCATTATTGGTTGTTAACTTGGATGTTGATAATGTCATTCATTTAAATAAGGTAAATAATAAAATAAATGTTAAAGCTGGTTGTTTAGAAGATGAAGATAACGAAATTTTAAATTTAGTAGCATCCACTTTAGATGGAGGCAAGGAAATGATTGAAAGGAGATTAAAAATATATGAATAAAGAGATAGTTATAGAGATGATCGAATCAAAAGATATTATAATTTCGATGCGTGATTCAGAACAAAATATAGTTATTGAAAAAAATGATCGCAAAATAAATGCAAAGAATATATATGATTTTCTAGATTTTTCGATAGATGATACATATAAATATGACGTAATACCTTGCGATTCTCCCAAGGACACTAAGGTTTTAGAAAAATTAAGAGATTTATTAAAAAGTATAACTGATCAATTTTCTGATATACATTTAGAAGAAAAAGATGTAGAAATGAAAGAAGAGTTAAATGGTATACTACAATCTGAGCAAAGAGTATTATGATTCCGAATATGTAAACGGAGGAGGTCTAAACAGGGCCTTCTCCTTATTTTGGATTGGCAAACACCACTCCTTTATAAATACTGTTGAGTTGTGCAAGGGTATAGGTTTTAGTTTGCCAGTCTGTTTTAGCTTCCTGGAAGGTATTGGTTTTACCGTCAAGATTGCCTTCCTGGATGGTGATATTTGTACCGTCCCATGCGATCACAATACCGACATGATTATGTCCAACACCAGAGAAGACAGCACCTGTCTTTGGTGTGTTGGATTTTTCAAATTTATTGGGATGTGCCGCGACAAGCTGATCTACGCATTGATTGCCGTTTCCGGTAAATCCGGGACTATATCCATAAAGTTCATAAAATCTTCCCCAGGCAAACCAGGTGCATTGGCCATATAATCCCAGCTGACTGTAGTAGTTATTCATGCCCCATGCTTTCATATTTTCAAAGTTTGGCTCTCCTCGAATATTGCCAAATCCTAATCCGACATAGCGCATTACATGATCCACATAATCCGGATCTCCATAACCGCTGACTCCCAGTTCTTCGCATTTCATATTGGAGAAGACTTTGGCATTGGCTTTTGAGTAGCCGCCAAAATTGGTGATGGCCCAAGATATATAGCCGTTTCCGTAGTTGTATCCTTGTAAAGCTAAGTAGATGCCTTCTGTATCAGTAGGATCTTTAACTTTTGCCTGTTTGATGCAGTCGGCAAATGTTTTAACTCCTACTTCGATGGAATATTCAGGATCGGTGATGCCGTTAGGGACTCTTGGATATTTCTCGTTAAATCCGCTTTCGCTTGCCTGCATCGGATCATTTCCTTTACCGCCTGATTCCTGCATCATAATGGCCTGTAATATGGCAACATAGTCTTCGATCTCAAATTTTTCTGCATATTTCTCAATGGTTTCGGTATGTGCCAATACTTCTTCGCTTAAAGAAGCAGTACCGGGAAGGATAAGGGAACTTGATAAAAAAGCGCTGAATACACCGATAAATAGCGCGATTACCAGCAGTAAGATCAATCCTAATCCGGCTAATGCTAAAGAAGGAAAAGCCGTTACTGCTTTTTTCACGGCGATAAAGGTAGTTCGTATTACTTTTACTCCTGTGTCTTTAACAGTAACGGCTGCAGTTTTTGCTTCCTTTGCTTCTTTTACTTTGCGCTTATGTTTGGCAATGTTCAATTGACGCATCTGTTTGGCATATTTCTTTTCTTTGAATGAATTGGAAGCAGATGATGAATAATGAATTGGATCATCAACCACTATTGTTTCTTTCAAGATCTTTGCATTTTCTCTTTTGGTTTTGATCTTATTTTTGGTATAGGTCTTTGCCTGGTCAAATGCCGTAACGCTTGTCTTTTTAAGAGTGCTTTGAACATTATTGGTCGCTCCTGTTTCGGCAGAAGTTTCTTCTTTATTGCCGATATCATTAGGTTTGATCCGGATACCGGCGTTTTTAATGAAATGAGTCAGATGTCCGCTTGTATCTTTGGTTTTGATGTCATGGATGATTTCTCTTGTTTTGATTGTATTTTCCAAGATATCACCTACTCTTTATGAGAATTAAATCCCATATTGCGATCCGATGGCTTGGTAGTATTCATTTGGTAGATCAGATTGTCTTCCGGGATCCGGTTGACAAAGGGGACAAGCAACTCACCATATTTGATCAGTCCGCATCCGGATTGAGCGTTGGTAATATAGACTTGCTGCTCCTTGCTGATCTTTAGAAGTTCGGCAAGATCTTCGCGGTCATTCGGGGATTGGTTAAGCATAACGATGAATTCACTGTTTGAAAGCATCGATGTCCCCTGTTTGGATCCTAGCAGATATTTGACGTTTTGGGTGATTCCGGTAGGGTAGGCATCTCTTTTACGGAATTGTCGCCATGCCGAGGCAAAGAAAGATGCACTTTCTTCATTTTCAAAGATGACATGGATCTCATCAATGAATACATGAGTTCGCTTGCCTTTGCGCCAGTTTTCATTGACGCGGTTGATCATGGCATCAGTGATGACTGAGTATTCCACGCATTCAGAGCCACACCGTCCAGCACTGAGAGCCACCTATTCCATTATTTAGAGCCACCCAATCCATTAATCAGAGCCGTTTATACACCTTCAGTTGTAAGACGTATTTGTAGAATATTAAGTTCTACAGATCTTGCGAATTGGAGGTGTTTTTTTATGCGAGATTTAAAACGAATTCTTGAACTTAGGTTTGAGAATCATTCT
>SAMEA3387494__coassemble_4133_pt1 | contig 7666 bp, 6 predicted proteins | sample SAMEA3387494__metabat2_low_PE_042 | metagenome-assembled genome bin SAMEA3387494 (sample SAMEA3387494) | Felis catus | biome: Faeces | place: United Kingdom | collected 2012
ATCAGCAAGTGAAAGTGCATCTGAATCTGCTTCAACAAGTGCTAGTGAATCAGCAAGTCAATCAGCATCTGCTTCAGCTAGTGAAAGTGCAAGTGCATCAGAAAGTGCATCAGCAAGCGCAAGCGAAAGTGCTTCAACATCAGCAAGTGAAAGTGCGTCTGAATCTGCTTCAACAAGTGCTAGTGAATCTGCTTCGACATCAGCATCTGAGTCAGCATCAACAAGCGCTAGTCAAAGTGCTTCAACATCAGCAAGTGAAAGTGCATCTGAATCTGCTTCAACAAGTGCTAGTGAATCAGCATCAACAAGTGCAAGTGAATCAGCTTCAACATCAGCATCTGAGTCAGCATCAACTAGTGCAAGCGAAAGTGCTTCAGCTTCAGCATCTGAATCAGCATCAGCTAGTGCAAGTGAATCAGCTAGTACATCTGCTTCTGAATCAGCTTCAGCAAGCGCATCATTAAGTGCTAGTGAATCAGCAAGTCAATCAGCATCTGCTTCAGCTAGTGAAAGTGCAAGTGCATCAGAAAGTGCATCAGCAAGCGCAAGCGAAAGTGCTAGTCAATCAGCATCTGAATCTGCATCAACAAGCGCAAGTGAAAGTGCTTCAACATCAGCTTCTGAATCAGCAAGTCAGTCAGCAAGTGCTTCTCAATCGCAAGTAGACAGCACATCAGCTAGCCAATCACAAGTTGATTCAACAAGTGCTTCTCAATAGCAAGTAGATAGTGCTTCAGCTAGTCAAAGTGAAGTTGATTCAACAAGTGCTTCTCAATCGCAAGTAGACAGTGCTTCAGCTAGTCAAAGTGAAGTTGATTCAGCAAGTGCCTCTACAAGTACATCAGCATCTGAATCTGGTTCAACCGAAGCTAGTGAAAGTAGTTCAACTTCCGCAAGTGAAGATGGTTCTACTTCAGTAAGTGAGTCTTTATCAGGATCTACTTCAACAAGTGCTAGTGAAGATACAAGTTTAAGTAATGACGCTTCGACATCAGCTAGTGTGAGTGCTTCTATTAGTGAATCAATTTCAACTAGTTTGAGTAACTCTACTGATGATAGTCAAAGTAGTGTAAATAGTGATTCTGCTTCGATCAGTTCATCTGAATCTCAGGTTGTTTCCGATAGCAATTCTGCTAGTGTAAGTCAATCAACGGCTTTGGATGAATCAACATCGATTAGTTCTTCGAATGCAGATGCTTCAACTTCTAACTCTTTATCAACAAGCGTTTCTACTTCAATGAGTTCAAGTGCTAATGTTGTTACAAGTCAATCGGTTGTTAATTCGAATGCGGTAGTTACTCCAGCTGCTGTTGTTGTGAATACGACAATTGATAATGGTCCAGTTCCATTAACGGTTAATTCTACGGAAATGGAAGATATCGCGGATCCTCGTACACCATTAGGTGATAATACAGAAACGATTGAAGACGAAAAGACACCAAAAGCTAATTTAGAGCATGTATGGTGGTCTTGGATTCCATTAGTAGGTGCAATTGCTTCTATTAAGGAAACGCATGATCGTAGAAAGAAAGAAAAAGAAGAAGCGAAGAAAGCGGCTGAAGAAGAAAAACAGAATCGTGAATAATCGTTCCTAATGGAAGGGTGGTTCATTCCATCCTTCCTCTTTTTTATGGGTTTTATGTTAAAATGGTAAAGAAAATCGGTTTAGTCAGGATGTGATTATTTTGAATGAGAAAACACATTTAACAAGAAATAAATGTCTATTTTCCCTGGGGATTATTATTATTTATTTTATTCTTCATAAAGTACCAATTAATGGTTTAGATATGAGTTACTATAAGCATTTATCTTTTGATTTAGCGGCTTTGACTTCTTTAACCATCAATGGTTCCAGCAAGCAATGCTACGTTATGTCTTTAGGAATTTCTCCTTATATTACGGCTAGTTTACTTGTTATGTTGATCATGGCCTTTCGTACCAAAGAACAAAAGGCACGTACTTCTCCTTTTGCAGTGCAACGTTTAACACTGGTTTTTTCGTTTGTGATTATGTTAGGGGAAGCTTGCTTCTATGCCCTGGAATTAAAATATCTTTCACAGACTGTTATGTCGCATTTACTTGCGGTTTTCGAATTGATGGCAGGGGCTTCTTTTGTTCAATACTTAGTGATTAAAAATAAAGAGCATGGTGTTGGGGCTATGCTTCCAATTATTTTAGTGAATATGATAGAAGGATTGGTTTCTATTTTCGCAAAATCAAATTGGTCGGAATTACGAATTCCTTTGGCTATTGGTATTGTTGCAGCTATTATCATGATGTTTATGGAATTAAGTGTTAAAAAGATTCCGCTGCAAAGAGTTTCGGTGCATAACGATTATGCGTCTAAGAATTATCTGGCTATTAAATTTAATCCTGTTGGTATTATGGCCATCATGTTTAGTACGATTTGTTTCTACATTCCTTGTTTTGGCTTTAAACTTTTAGCACATTTTTTTAAATCTACGAATATTCAATGGATTGCCGATAATATGATCCTGACAAAACCCTTAGGTGCGATTGTCTATGTCCTGATCTTATTTTTCTTAACGGTATTACTTTCTTTATTATTTGTGAATCCAAAAGATATTTCCGAAGGTTTCTTATATAGTGGTGACAGCATTGTGAATATCCCTGCTGGAAAAAAGACCAAACAATATATTTTCCGTTGGGTTTTATTCTTAAGTAGCTTGAGTGGTTTATTTGTCAGCTCAGTTTTGGGGTTATCCTTATTTTTACAGTTCAAAGAAATTGTTCCGACTTTTTTGGCAATGCTTCCATCTACTTTAATGATGTCAATGGGAATTGTATGTAGTTTGTATTTTGAAATTAAAGCCTTCCATGACTTTGATTCCTATAAGCGCTTTATTTAGGAGGGGCTTCTATGTTTTATTTTGTTCCTTCGTGGTATCACGAAAATCGATATAGAGAATTAGAACAAGCTTGGTATGTGCGCCGTTCGGTCAGTGAGTTTGATGATTCTGTGAAACAAATTCAATTGTTTAATCGGAATAAGTTTATGGATTATTCCATTATCTTATTGAGCTTCGCACCGAATTTCCGTCACTTTTTACATCGCCAAGGAGTCTTTCATGCGCCTTATTGGTCTTGTTTTGATGCGATTCAAAACGTTAGCCGAAAAGAAGTCGATGTTTTATCGTATCGGAATTTAAACTGGCCCGAGCATATTGAATTTGTCCATACGCCTTTTTGTGTTGTGGCCAATTTAAAAGATACGAAGTATGCCGAAATCCATTTTGGGGAAGATGGAAATATGATTGAAGTCCTGCTTTTTAAAAGAGATCAGGTATGCCGAAAAAATATTTACGATGATCGAGGCTTTTTATCTAGCTCGGTTGTCTATAGAGAAGGCAAGCCTGTCTATGAACAATACCTAACCCCCAAAGGACGTTGGAAAATCTGTGAATTCTATTATGATGGTCACATTGAAGTAAATCCGGAAGAATCTTCTTTTCTGATGGGCGATCAATTGATTCCTTTTTCCAAGCAGTCTTATACCAATATGGAAGAATTGCTGCAAGAAGTCACCAAAGTTTATGTGGATCAAACCAAGCCCGAAGATATCTTCTGTTTAGCTATGCATGAATTACACCATGACTTGATTGAAAGTCTTTTTGGGAATAAACGAAACATCCTATCTTTCTTTCAACACCGAATGGAATTGTTTGAAGATGTTGAATTGAAACAATTGATGAATCAAGCCAGTTATATTGTCAGTGATTCTAAGAATCGTATCCCACAAATCAGGGCGTATCTGGACCAAGATGTACCAATTATTGATATTACGCCTTTTGATACACGAGTGGATTTTGGCATCAGTCAACAATTAAATGTGCAAAATATTTTAGTTCCGGTTGATCATATGCAAGAAGAAGTATTTGATCAATTGATTGTTGTTTTAGCTCAATACCTGGAAACAAATCATAATGCACGCATTCATTTCTTTACGCGAAATGCGCATTGGAACCGAGAAAACGGTTTACTGGGACGAACCAAAGAAGTCTTGGAAGCCCATGGATACAATCCTTTATTAGCACGGAAAGAAAATGAAAATGTAACGGAAAATGCCATTGATACCAGTGAATTGCCAAAGATTAAATTCTTTGTCGATCAATGTGTCGATGAACTATCGGTTAGTAAAACCGTTCGCCTACAAAGAGTTTTATTGGATGTGACAGATCGTCTTGACTTATACTTGATTATTTCTTGTATCAGTACGGCCATTCCGCAAATCTTAAAACATCCAACCCAATATGTTAAAGACCATAAGAATGGTTTATATGTAGAAAAGCTGGAAGAGATTCCACAGGCTTTAGCGTATTACTTGGATGGATTAAACAACTGGAATAAGGCAATGATTGCTTCGTATGAAATTGGTAAAGAATACAATACCAGTAGTTTAATTCAAAAATGGAAGGAGGTATTAAGGTCCATTGAACAAGATTACTATACTTCAAATCGGTCCGAATAATTTAGCAGAAGGCTTATCTATGCCTTCCGATTGTACATGGATCTATACCGATGATTTATCTACGCTTTCCAAAGAAAAGATTGATTTATGTTTTTTAGATCGCAATGTGTGTGAACAAGAAGCCAGACAACTCATTCAAATCGTACGGGCGGCAACCTTATTTATTTTTGATTCACTTGTATTAGATGAGTCAACGACATGGTTATCCCAATCACGTAGAGCACACTTTATAAAGAAAAGCGAACTCCAAACTTTTCTCAATGAACAAGCCCGCTACTTCTTTTCTCATGCCTATGGAGAAAAGTATTTACCAACCAATCTATCGGTTTCACAAAACTATAAAGGGAAAATTTTTTGGAATGGATTTAATGGAGTCACACTAGAAGGAGATTATGGCGAAGCCTTTCATCAAATTTTCTATTGGCGGAATACGATTCCTGTCTTTCATGGCCAAACCATTGAATTTTGGTTGGAATATGAAAAAGACGATTCGGTAGAAATTGAATTGGTCATTGATGCCTATACCAGTGGTTCAATTTGTCAGAAACAAGCTGAATGGCATTTTGATGAAGCTTCTCTGGGGCATTTAGTCCAAATTGAAAATAAGGATCGTGATTGTTCGATTTTTGTGATGTTACGAGCTAAAGGAAAAGGAAAATTACGCTTGATTGCTTTACATGATCGCTATGCGCGAAATGGCTGGGGAAATTTTTTACCTGGTGGCCAAAGAGTTGTAACTTCCAAACGTGAAGAGATCTTTTTCTATTTTGATCCGATGGATATGAAGCCACCTCTTAATGTTTACTTTAGTGGATATAAGACCCAAGAAGGTTTTGAGGGTTACAACATGATGCGTAAATTTGGCTCGCCTTTTCTTTTAGTCAGTGAATCAAGACTAGAAGGTGGGGCTTTCTATCTAGGGGATGAAGAATACGAAAAGGCTCTGCTAGATCAGATTCGTTCTTATCTAGATCAACTCGGCTTTACCGAGCAACAATGTATTTTATCGGGTCTATCCATGGGAACCTTTGGTTCTCTGTATTACGGCTGTAAACTTCGTCCGTATGCCTTGTTACTAGGAAAACCTTTGGCTAGTCTAGGCAATATAGCCTTAGATGAACGCTTAAAAAGACCAGGTGGATTCCCGACATCTTTAGATGTATTAAATAAGAATATGGGAGCCATTGATGCCGATGCGATTGAAAAGTTCAATGCCAGATACTGGGACTTGTTTGATCAAACCAATTGGGAAAATACCAAGTTTATCATTTCTTATATGATTGAAGATGATTATGATAACGATGCCTATACGCAGTTATTAGATCATATTCACAATTCACATATTACGATTTATGGAAAAGGCTTACATGGACGCCATAACGATAATACCTATGGCATTGTGGCCTGGTATCGAAAACAATATCGGAAAGTTTTGGAAGAAGATTTTTCTAGAAAGCTGGTCGAAGAATGAAAAAATGGAAGGTGTATTGGAATGAAGATACCTTTGGAACCTATTTATATGGATCCAAAATTCATTTTTATTCCAAAAAAGATATCGAATATCACAATGAATTAATGCCACCTGGAACCATTATTAAAGAATGGTATTCCAAGGTCAATTACCAAATCATGCGTACCGAACCAAGTCTTCCTATGATTGATGGGGAAAGTGCTTACCATATTCAAGTCAATATGACCGACTTTGATGCTTATATTGTTCGCTTTGTCTTTTATGATCGTTTCGATAATGAAGTAGGTCGTTTTATCGTTCGAGAAAAAGAACAGGATTTTACCTGCCCATTAAAAACGTATAGCTACCGGATTCAATTGATTAATGCCGGTGGAAAGTCTTTTCATTTTCATTCTTTTGTCTTGAATGAACAGGAGGTCGTCCATGAATAAAGTCGATCGAAAACTTCATTTCTATTTAAAAAGAGTGAAGGAAGAAAAACGTAAACTAGAAGCTTTAAGCGATACCCAGCTTCAACCCAAGACCCAGGAATTTAAAAATCGTTTAAAAAAGGGAGAAACGACCGATGATTTATTACCCGAAGCTTTTGCGGTTGCTGCAGAAGCAGACCGGAGAATTCTTGGCATGGATCCCTATGATGTACAGATTCTAGGTGGTATTGCCATTCACTTCTGTTATTTAGCCGAAATGAATACGGGAGAAGGTAAGACCTTAACGGCTACCATGCCCTTATATTTAAATGCCTTAGAAGGTAAGGGAGCCATCTTAGTTACTGCCAATGAATACTTGGCATATCGTGATGCACAAGAAATGGGCGAAGTTTATCAATTCTTAGGCCTATCAATTCGGGCTGGAGTCAAAAAAGATTCTACGGAAATCTTAACCGGAGAAGAAAAGAAAGCGATTTATGCAGCTGACATTGTCTATACAACCCATGGGGCATTAGGCTTTGATTATTTAATTAATAACCTTGTCAAAGATAAAAAAGATCGCTTCTTACGTGATTTCTATTATGTCATCATTGACGAATGCGATTCGGTCTTAATGGATAGTGCTTCAATGCCTTTAGTAATTTCTGGAAGTCCAAGGGTCCAGTCCAATCTTTATGCGATGGCGGATTTCTTTGTGACTACTTTAGTCGAAGATGTCCATTATGAACTAGAAGATGAAAAAGTCTGGTTAACCGAAAAAGGTATCGACTATGCCCAAAAGTATTTCCGTATCAAGAATTTTTATGCCAAGGAAAACTTTGAAATCAACCGCCATGTTACTCTAGCAATGCGAGCCCACTTCTTATTAGAAAAAGAAGAAGACTATGTCATTGATGAAAAAAATGAAGTCATCTTATTAGATAAAAGTACCGGACGTATGATGTACGGGATGAAAATGCGCGGAGGTTCACATCAAGCCATTGAAGAAAAAGAACACGTTGCTATTTCACAAGAAACCCGTTCGGTTGCTTCGATTACCTATCAGAACTTATTTAATTTATTTCCCAAAATGTCGGGAATGAGTGGAACGATCCAAGATGGAAAAGATGAATTGATGCGTGTTTATGGCAAGCGAGTAGTCGTTATTCCAGCCCATAAACCGATGCAAAGAAAAGATTTACCCGATTTGTACTTTCGGACTAGTGAAGAACTGGTACTATGTCGAGAGTGTAATCTGAACTGTGTAAGTTAGTTAGATGCGTACGGCTAACTAAT
>SAMEA3387494__coassemble_4293_pt1 | contig 7322 bp, 8 predicted proteins | sample SAMEA3387494__metabat2_low_PE_042 | metagenome-assembled genome bin SAMEA3387494 (sample SAMEA3387494) | Felis catus | biome: Faeces | place: United Kingdom | collected 2012
GAGAGATGCCGTCCTAGCGGCTTATTCTATAACCAAAGATGAACAATTAAAACTTATCTTAGAACAGGAAGAAGGTGGCGTTAAAGTGTGTGAAGCAATGCGTGAATTATTTCAAGACGAAAGAAATAAAGGAAGAGTCGAAGGAAGAGCTGAAGGAAGAGCTGAAGGAAGAGCGGAAGAAAAGATTGAAACGAATACAATTAATCTCCGTTCCATCATGGTTAACTTAAATCTCAATGCAGACCAGGCTATGGATGCATTATCTATTGATGCAAAAGATCGCGATTTCTATCGTGAGAAACTGGCATCTTTGAGTAAGAATTAGATGTATTAGGCCACTACTGTGGCCTTTTGTTCTTTAATCTATAATTAAACCATTCATTTACACGATATGGACCGTGTCTACCAAAGAGATGCCGTTCCAGCGGCTTATTCTATAACAAAAGATGAACAATTAAAACTTATCTTAGAACAGGAAGAAGGTGGCGTTAAAGTGTGTGAAGCAATGCGTGAATTATTTCAAAACGAAAGAAATAAAGGAAGAGCGGAAGGAAGAACAATAGAAAAGATAGAAATTACTACAGCTCATCTTCGTTCTGTTATGGCTAAATTAAACTTTGATGTAGACCAAGCCATGGATGCATTATCTATTGATGCAAAAGATCGCGATTTCTATCGTGAGAGACTTGCATCTTTGAGTAAGAATTAGATTCACTAGGCCACTATTGTGGCCTTTTTTATTCATTCTAACATTTAAAAAAAATAAAAGCTTCCGCTTTCTCTATCCAAAATAAATTATCATAAATATATAATCTAGTTTTTAATACTAGATATGTTGACATTGAATACCATTTTGCATACAATAGATCCATAAGGAGGCTAGCAATATGACAAAAAGTTCGGATATGGCCCATCCATTTAAACTCACCTTTGGAGAAGAAATTGGTAATTCCATCAGTCATGGAGTCATGTGGGTTTTAATTCTATTTTCGTTACCTTATTATGCGATTCGCAGTTATTTAATTGGTGGTATTCCTTATGCCGTTGGTGCCAGCGTTTTCTTAATTTGTTTATTCTTTATGTTTCTGGCATCGAGTTTATATCATCTTCAACCCTATGATACGACTTATAAATATGTATTTCGTAAGCTCGATCATATTATGATTTTATTAGCTATTGCAGGCAGTTATACACCTGTTTGTTTAGTTGTCATGCATAATGCCGTTGGTTATGTAATTTTAGCTATTGAATGGATAATGGCAATTGCAGGGATTTTATTAAAAGCTATTTCATCAAAATCCCATGCCAAATTATCCATGACCATCTATATGGTTATGGGATGGTTAGCCATCTTTGTGATTCCAGCAATCTTAAGAAATGCTTCATTAGCTTTCTTCTTGATGATTCTATTAGGCGGTGTCATGTACACCATTGGAGCTATTTTCTATGGCCATCCCGAAAAAAGATTCTTTCATTTTGTATGGCATATCTTTATTATCTTAGCTTCTATTTGCCACATGATTGCAATCCTTTATCTAATTATGTAAAAGAACCAATCGTTGGAATATCTTCCTTCGATTGGTTCTTTTTTATCTCTTAATTATAGAAATCGTGCAATATCGTTATACGTTGCGAACACAAAGATCAACATCAAAAACACAAAACTAGCCATAATGATTCTTTCAACCAATCTTTGATTTACTTTCCTTCGCATGATTTTTTCAATCAAAACGATTAATATCCGTCCCCCATCTAAAGCCGGAATTGGTATCGCATTAAAAATACCGATATTTAATGAAATCATCGCAAATAAAGATAAGTAAGAACTTAAACCCATTTCCGCTGTTTTCTTCGTTACCGTAAAGATTCCAACCGGTCCAGATAAATTCTCTACGCCTTGTCCGCGAATTAGGTGCGAAAGTGAAGTAAAGATGGAAGTCGTTGAACTCCATAAATTCTTTGTACCATTGCCAAAGGCTTCATACCAATGGGTTTTTCGAGCATACGCAATGGCTTTATAACCAATGAGATAAACACTGTTTTCTTTATCATAAATTGGTTTCAAGTTTACATTGATCGTTTGATTATCTCGCTTTACGGTTAATTCAATCGTATCATGGTTATATTGAATCCATTCCAACAAATCATATTGCGTTTCTGGTCGGATACTCTCCTTGCCACATCGTGCTTCAACAATACGATCATCTTTTTGTAAGCCAGCTTTTTGTGCAACTGAATTTTCTTCTACTTTGTATACAATTGGTTTTGCATCTTCTACGACATAACCTTTGGCCATCGCCAGGCCAATAAATAAAACCCAGGCCAAAAGAACGTTCATTACAATTCCCGCCAACATAACCGCAATTTGTTGGTGGCATGGCTTATTGTTTAGGCGTTTGGAAGCAGGGACTTCATTAAGCCAGTCTTCTTCATCTGCTTCAGTATTATCATCTTCTCCTGCCATCATGACATAACCGCCAAAAGGAATGGCTCGAATTGAGAATATCGTTTCTTTGCCTTGATGTTGATAAAGTGCAGGTCCCATGCCAATGGAAAATTCGCGACAATATACACCATAATGTCGAGCCACCAAAAAGTGACCCAATTCGTGGATTATAACAATCACACTCAACATAAAAACAAAGGCAATTAATCCAATTAAAAAATGCATAAATGCTTCCTCCTTATAAGAAGATGCTTATTAGGATACCACAGAATAGCATATTCATCAAAAGAGAATCCACACGGTCTAACACCCCACCATGTCCAGGCAAAAGATTCGAAAAGTCTTTGACATGAAAATAACGCTTGATGGCCGAAAATGCCAAATCTCCAATTTCCGCAATACCTGGGCAAAAGATACAAAGCGGAAGTAAAATACGTAAATCCAAATTTTTCCAATAGAGTAAAGAAATCACAAAGCTTAATACGGCTCCAAATACAATGCCACCAGCTAAGCCTTCCCAACTCTTCTTAGGAGAAAGGCGTGGATTCATCTTATGTTTTCCAAACTTACGACCAATGAACCATGCCCCCGTATCTGAGCCATAGGTAGCAAATACAATGGTTATTAAATATAAGTGGTTAGCACTGAAGAAACCAATGGTTCGATAAATCAACGAGAAAATCAAAAAATACGTCAAGCAGTAAAAAGCATCGGATATTTCAAAATCTTCCGCAAAAATAGTCAGAATCCAAAAGAAAACGGTTGTACATGTTAAGACAATATATAAATGCGGTTGTGATACAAAGCGCGTTAGTAATACCGCTAATACCATAATTGGCACAATGGCTTTGGGCCACTTTTTAAAGTCCGGACAAATATGGGCCCATTCATACGCACCAGCTCCGACAATAAATAACGCTAATAGTTCTAACAACCAGCCCCCAAACGCTAAAGGAAGGGCAACTACCAAGATAATTCCTAAAGCCGTTACTACACGTTTTTTCATGAAGTTAATCCTCCATATCTTCGGTCTCTATGATTGAATTGATCAATACAATCTTGTAGAGCCGTCTCATCAAAATCTGGCCAAGCTACAGGCGTAAAAATCAATTCCGCATAAGCAATTTGCCACAATAAGAAGTTAGAAATTCTTTCTTCCCCACTGGTACGAATTAATAAATCAATATCTTCTGGCACCATTAAGTATTGGGCTACTTCGGCTTCCGTTAAATTATTTTCCCGTTTACCTTCTGCTACTTCTTGGGCATAAGCTTGCATACCTAATAACAATTCTCTACGTGAGCCATAATTAATCGCAATATCCAAATTCAATCCAGTATTTTCTTTGGTTTGATCAACAGCTTTGCGAATGACTTTTTGAGTACTTTCAGGGAAGCGTTCCAATTCACCAGCAAAAGTTACCCGGATATTATTTTCCATCAATTCTTTAATATACCGGCTAAAGAAAATGCCAGGCAATTTACACAAATAGCCAATTTCATCTTCTGGTCTTTTCCAGTTTTCAGTAGAAAAGGCATATAAGATCAATTTTTTTATTCCCATGCGGTTTGCAGCAAGAGCAATCACACGAATTTGTTCTGCACCTTGTTTATGTCCAGCCGTACGTTGCAAGCCCTTAGCTTTGGCCCAACGCCCATTTCCGTCCATAATAATCGCAACTGTTTGTGGTACCTTGTTCATTGAAATTCCTCCTAAAAAAACCCAATAGAGTTATTGGGTTTATACACTTAAAATATCTTTTTGTTTAGCTTCAACAATACCATCAATATCTTTGATGTATTTATCTGTCAATTTTTGTGATTCTTCCAACTCTGCTTTTTCTTCATCTTCACGAAGTTCTTTATCTTTTTTAATGGCATCATTGGCATCACGACGAACATTACGGATTGCAACCTTCGCATTTTCGCCAAATTTTTGTGCCTCTTTCGCCAACTCTTTACGACGATCTTCGGTTAAAGTTGGAACTTGAATACGAACCAAATCCCCTTCACCTTGTGGATTTAACCCTAAGTTAGAAGCTTGTACCGCATGTACGATAGCTTTTACTAAGCTACGATCATACGGTTTAATCACCAATTGTGTACCTTCTACTACATTAATACGAGCCATTTGGTTGATTGGTGTTGGGGCACCATAATAATCTACTTCAATACGATCCAACATTGCACTACTTGCACGTCCTGTACGTAAAGTATGTAAGTTACTTTCTAAGTTTTCGATAGCAGACATCATCTTCATTTCTGCATTTTCTAAAATATCACTCATGTTTTTCTCCTATTTCTTTTTTGTGATAACCGTACCATTTACGGTTTGTTGAATAGCTTTTAGAATGTTTCCACGTTCGTTCATATTAAATACAATTAAATCAATATCATTATCCATACACATACTAATAGCTGTAGAATCCATTACTTGTAAACCTTTATTCAATACATCCATATAATTTAATGTATCAAATTTTTTCGCATTTGGATTCTTTTTCGGATCACTGTCATATACTCCATCGACACCATTTTTAGCCATTAAGATGACATCGGCACCAATTTCTGAAGCGCGTAAGGCAGCCGTTGTATCCGTTGAGAAATAAGGATGCCCTGTACCAGCTCCAAAGATTACTACACGTCCCTTTTCTAAATGACGAATCGCTCTACGTAAGATGAATGGTTCCGCAACTTCTTGCATATGCACAGCTGTTTGTACACGAGTTTGTACGCCAGCTTGTTCCAACGCATTTTGAACAGCTAAGGCATTAATAACCGTTCCTAGCATTCCCATGTAGTCACCTTGGGCACGATTCATTCCCATTTCAGCTAACATTTTTCCACGAATGAAGTTTCCTCCACCAACAACTACAGCTAATTCAACACCTTGTTCTTGAATCTCTTTTAATTCTTCAGCTAATCCTTTTAAAACTTCTGGATCAAAAGCTTGACCATTTCCAGACAAAGCTTCTCCACTTAATTTTAATAGAACTCGTTTATACATAATGTAAGTACTCCTTTAATTTAGTCAAAACAATTATACAGTGAACGACTTATAGATTCAACCGGCCACAAAAGGAAAAGAAACGGAAATCACAAAACAACTTTCACGTATGCTCTTTTACCGAAGTTAGAGAATGAACAGGTAAATAGATAAAGATTATTGTTTCACTCTATTTTTTAAGTAATTTCTTAAATTAGTATCTGTGCAATACACATAACATCCCTTCATACCACGTGTCATTAATGTTCTATACGTATTTTTTATAATTTCATCCGCTCTCTGAAGAGCCTCTTCTTTATTCTCTTTATATAATTTTTTTATTCCTTTAATTGACTGATCCGTAGATGCCCGCTTTTCAAAATCCGTTATGATTTTACCATCTTCATACCGTAAATCATCACCAATGATAACCCCAACATAATCAAACTCTAGACCTTGCGTCGTATGTATACAGCCCGCTTCATTAACTGAGTTTTCATCAATTGCAAATGCCTTTCCATTATCCAAATTCCAACTAATTCCAAAATCTCCAATTTGAATATCATGGTAGGTCGTATCTTTCCTATGTTTTGAAGGCCATTGCCAACAATACCCAGCTAACAATCGTGCCTTATTCGCTATTTTATTTTTTTCTTTAATCTTATCGAGTACTTCTTGAGGCGTATCAAATACTTCAATATCGTAATCTAAACCATCTAAGTTGAAGTTTGCGGTTTCTCTAATTTGCAGCACATCATCCACCCATGATAAATACCCATTGGAACCATTGCACCGGAATTGGGATAACAACTTCATATAATATACTTCCGAATCTTCTTCCTTCGCCCATTTTTCAATTTCAGAAATAGAACCAATATCTTTCATAGTTACCCGTTGGCTTTCATCGATAAAGAAAACTGAACACATTGCGGAATGAATAATCTCTTTAATTTGATTTTCACCTAAATTTTGAAACATCCCCGATTTTTCATTCAAGCGATGTGCTTCATCCACTAACAAAGTATTAATAACGTTATTTCCAATTTCAGTATAAGAACCAGAACCTTTAAACATATTGTCGACGCTGCTCTTCTTTATCGAACCTTTTAGTTTTGCCGCATACACTTTCCGAGGTTCACTATTCTTAGAAACATACTGAACAAATTGTCCACGGTTGGTTAGAGCCGATAATAATTGAACCGCAATAACGCTCTTTCCTGTACCCGGTCCCCCTTCACAAAGAATGGTTCTTTTCTTATGATCTTCCTGACATTTCGCAGATAATTGCAGAACTTCTTCATAAACAACTCTTTGTTCATCAATCATGATAAATTCAGGATTTCCTTTCAACATAGAAGCAATCGCATTTTGTAAGCTCTTGGATGGCTTGATTTTTCCATGATCTATTTCATATAAGATAGCTTTATCATCTCCGTATTTAACGGTTTTCTCAATAAATCTTCGTAAGTCAAATACTTGCCCCTTCGTAAATGCCGGTGCTTCTTTTGTGTAATCATCATATTGTGCATCATCCAAAGGATCACAGTCTTTCCGCACATAATTATGCAGGTAGGAACAGGGCCGTAATTGAATTTTTTGATCTTGTACCGAAGTATTATAATCAGAAATCAATTGTGCATAAGACCAAGCCTGGTACGAGGGATGAACTACATTGCGATTGGCATGCCCAGTAAAAGTATTGACTAATGCCGTATCTTCTACCTTCTCTAACTTACTCCACTGTTTTAACTCGACCACTTTTTTTGCATATAGGCCTGAAAAAGCGCATAAAACCGCTTGTTTTAAACACTTGTAAACCGTGGCTTACAGGTATTTTTTACCAATCTGTTTTCACACGTTGTCACGCAGCTCACTCCTTTTACATAACCAG
>SAMEA3387494__coassemble_4873_pt1 | contig 6247 bp, 4 predicted proteins | sample SAMEA3387494__metabat2_low_PE_042 | metagenome-assembled genome bin SAMEA3387494 (sample SAMEA3387494) | Felis catus | biome: Faeces | place: United Kingdom | collected 2012
CCCTTTATCTGCATGTGAGCCTGTGAACAGGCAAGCTGCTGGGTCCTTTTTTTATTTTGCGTTGTATGATATACTTGAGCAAAAAGATGGGATTTGTATGAAAAATAAGCATAAAGTGCAAAAATTGAATAAACGAAACTTCGTTTTTTTTAGTTTACTTATATTATTGATATTTGTAGGCTTTTTTGTTGTCCGCAACAACAATTCAGTCTCTAGTCAAGGTCAAACGTATATTAAAAACCTGGAGTCAGCAGATGTATCTTCCGTAAAGAAGAAAGTTCAAAAAAAGCGTAAAAAAGAGCGTAAGGAAGCCATTGAATCTGGCAAAGTCGATTATACTTCTGTGTTTGATGACTATGTCGTTTTAGGCGATTCGCGTGCTGTTGGTTTTGAAAGCTATGGCGTTTTGGATTCAAGTCGTGTATTAGCGGATGTTGGTACCAATGTGCAAAATGTGGACTCGCATTTAGAGGAAATAAAAGCTTTAAAACCAAGTATGGTTATTTTATCTTTTGGTTTGAATGATATGGAAGGCGACTTAGATTCTCTAAAGGGTGGCTATGGTGCGGTTTATGCAAAAGAAATTAAGAAAGTGCTAAAAATCGTTCCGGATGCAAAGATTTATGTGCTTTCTATCTTACCAGTTACAAGTTCCGCTATTTCTAATTCCCCTCCACTAAGTAATATTTCACACTATAATAAAGCGCTGAAGAAGATGTGTAAGAAGTATCATTGGGTTTATGTAGATGGTTCAAATCTTATTGATGATGATTCAATCTATGAAGGGGATGGTATCCACTTTAAAGGTAGCTTTTATGATACTTGGACGAAGTATATTGCGCAATCTATCATGGATAATGAAGATTAACGAATCAATTTTTCAAGTGAAGTAGATTCAATTTGCACTTCATTTTGTGCATTGAATCTACTTTTTTTGTGCGTTTTATGCTACTATTCGTTTCAGATAAAGGGACAATTATGATTAAGAAGAAAAATACTAGTATAGGATACTTCTTAGGATTCGTATTGTTTCGGTACGAGTCTTTTTGTCTTTTAAGAGTGAGCTCATCCAGGTATTTAAAATAAAAGGTAGCTTACAGTATTGCGTTTATGACGGAGGATCCGCAATGAAAAAAGGTTTAATATTTCAAGGAATTATTTTCCTTTGCATCTTGATATTTATTGGACAATTTTTTTACAGTCCAAAAGATAGTTCCGCACCATTTAATACAGTCGTATCATCTTCCATTTCCATATTGAAGAAAGAAAATTATATTCAAGAAGACAATCGGAATATGCGTCGTTTCTTATCTATTGATCCAACGGTGTATCAATCTATTTCGTATTATAAAAATAAAGATGATATGGAAGCTAGTGAACTTGTGGTTGTTCAATTTAAAGATCATGGACAAGCTCAAGCTTTTAGTGATGCGATGGAAAAGCGTATGCAGAATCAAGAAAATACGTATGGTGGATACTTACCGAAACAAGCAGATTTAGTAAAAAAAGGGGTTGTATATACCCAGGCAAATTATGGTTTATATGTCGTAAACAAAGATGCAGATCAAATTCTTACGAATTTTAAACATGCCTTAAAGAAAGGAGATTCAAAATGACATTTTCTAGTTTGATTTTCCTTTTTGGTTTCTTACCAATTATTCTTGTTTTATATCATGTGATTCCTACTGGATTCATGAAAAATATCTTATTGATTTTAGCAAGTTTTCTTTTTTATGCTTGGGATTCCCCCATTTATCTTGTTCTTTTAGTGCTTTCGATATTATGGAATTACAGTGCCGGAATCAACCTTTCTAAGGTAAGTGATAAAAAGAAACGTAAGCGGCTTTTCTGGCTTTCGGTTGCGGTGAATTTACTTATTTTGGCTTTCTTTAAATATGCGAATTTTATTGTAAGCATTTTAAATAGTTTTTCTTTATCACTTCAACCATTTAGTTTTCACTTACCAATTGGTTTATCTTTCTTTACTTTTAGTGCGATTTCTTATTTGGCCGATGTATATATGGAAAAGGTTCCGGTACAGAAGAATTTAATGAAATTAGCTTTATATATTTCATTCTTTGGCAAAGTGAATATGGGACCTATTGTTCAATATAATCAAATGGAAGATCAGCTCCAAAAACGTGATTGTACCTTTGAAGATTTTAGAGAGGGAATCTTCTTATTTTTCAAAGGTTTATTTAAAAAGGTTCTCTTAGCGGACCGTTTGGCTTTGCTCTTTGCCGGACTGCAGCACAATGGTACGGTTCTTGGTACTTGGTTATTTGCGATTAGCTATATGTTACAAATCTATTTTGATTTCTCTGGTTATAGTGACATGGCCATTGGATTATCCCGATTATTTGGTTTCTACTTTAAACCAAACTTTAACCATCCATATTGTGCAATCAGTGTACAAGATTTCTGGAGAAGATGGCATATATCCTTGTCTCAATGGTTTAGAGATTACATTTATATTCCACTTGGTGGAAATCGAGTTTCTACCAAGTTATATATTCGGAATATCTTTGTGGTTTGGTTCTTAACGGGTTTATGGCATGGAGCTAACTGGACCTTTATTGTATGGGGTGTATATTATGGCTGTTTCCTTTTGTTGGAAAAATTTGTCTTAAATAAAGTTTTTGAAAAATGTCCAACTTGGATTCGCAGAGTGTATACATTATTGGTTGTATTGATTGCCTGGGTTTTCTTTATGAGCCCATCCATAAGCAAAGCTTTACAAACCATTGCATGTATGTTTGGTGTGGGTGCCAAAGGGTTAATCAATACAGAAGTTTTCTTCTATCTAAAGAACTACTTCTTATGTATTGTCTTTGCGTGCATCCTCAGTGGAAATACGTATAAATACTTCCAAAGAGCCAACTTTGTATGCTTTAAAAACAAGGCGCATCTTGTGATGAGTATTGTATATATTGTTTTATTCTTTATCAGTGTTTCATTTATTGTTTCAAGTACATTTCAAACGTTCTTATATTTTGCGTTCTAGAAAGGAGTACCTATGCATAAACAAATCGAAAAAGCTAAAAAAATCCTATGCCGCTTCTTTCTTATCGTGATTGTAGTTGGCCTGGTCGGTAATATCATTTTGCCAGATAAAGATATGTCAGCCTTAGAAAATCGTTCTTTAGCGAAGTTTCCTACCCAAATCAATAAAGATTTTTTTAAGAACTTGGAAACATATTATTCGGATCAATTTATTGGGCGGAATGCTTTCTTACATTTAAACTACTGTGCGCAAAAAGCATCGGGCGTATCTAAAATTCAAGATGTTTATTTAGGTAAACATCAATTAATTGAAGATGTGGCCAAGCCAAACAAAGAACAAGAACAAAGAAACTTAGATGCGATAAATGCCTTTGCGAAGAGTAATAAACATTGTAAGTTCCAATTTATGTTGGTTCCTAATGCCGTAAATATTCAAAAAGATAAGCTACCAGCTTTTGCGAAAACCGCAGATCAAAATACGCAAATCGATGCAGTGTATCAAAGTTTAAATGAGAAAATTAAAAAAGTAGATACACGACCTATCTTAAATCAACATAAAAATGAATATTTATATTATAAAACGGATCACCATTGGACCAGTTTAGGTGCTTATTATGGAGCAAAAGCTTTAAATAAGAATATTTCCTTAGATGATTATCAAGCTATGTCAGTTTCTAATCATTTTAGAGGAACCTTGGAAAGTAAAACTGGATCTCTTTTATTAAAGGATTCCATTGATATTTATCCACCAAAAAATTTGGATTATATTGTGACCTATGGTTCAACTTTAAAAACCACAAGATCAATTTATCAATCCAAGCCATTACAAGAAAAAGATCAATACCAAGTTTTCTTTGGAGGAAATGAAGGTATGATTAATATTTCTGTTAACAATAACTCGAAAAAACACTTGTTGTTGATCAAAGACTCGTATGCCAATGAATTGGTTCAATTCTTATTGCCATATTACCGAACTATTACTATTATTGATCCAAGATACTATTTTGATGACATCAATCGCCAAATGAAAACAGATCTAATTACTGATGTATTATTTGTTTATAACACAAATACTTTTGTACAAGATACATCTTTGGCAGATTGTATTGGTGCCAATTAATCTCACTGAAAAGTGGGATTTTTTTATTAGTGAAAATCTAAGCGCTTACAGCGAAATTTGGCGATTTTATGCAAGTGTGTTAGGATATACAAGGGTAGAAAGGAGGAGAGAATGAGAAAAAAGAATAAAATTGTTTTATATTTTGTAGTTTATTTGCTTCTTTTTTGTGGATATACTTCGGTAAATAAAGTGCTTGCAGCAGAAACCACTCCAACTGCGATTAGTGAAACTAGTGAATCTGCAGATCAAAATAATTCGACAACATTAAATGAATCGAATCAATCCGTAGACGGAACAACTCCAGCAAGTCAGAATACATCGACTTCTGTAAAATATGAAAGCCATGTCCAAAATAATGGATGGCAAGAAGAAAAGAAAGATGGAGAATTAAGTGGAACAACAGGCGAAAGCAAGCGATTAGAAGCTGTTAATATTTCTTTAGTAAATCCCGAATACCAAGGGAACATTAATTATCAAGCCCATGTACAAGATATTGGTTGGCAAACAACCGTTTGGGGCGGACAAGTTGCTGGAACAGTAGGCCAAGCAAAAAGATTAGAAGCTGTTAAAATGTGGTTAACAGGTGATATGGCGAATTATTACAGTATCCAATATCGTGTTCATATTCAAGATATTGGTTGGCAAGATTGGGCTCGTGATGGAATTATCGCCGGAACAATCGGTTTAGGTAAACGCATTGAAGCGATAGAAATTCGCTTAATAAATTTGCGTACAGTAGACCCAGACATTTATTACTCATCCCATGTACAAGATAAAGGCTGGACCGGTAACGTACAAAATGGTCAAACGTCTGGAACAACTGGACAATCAAAAAGAGTGGAAGCCTTTACGGTAGGATTAAACAATTCTAAATATAGTGGTGATGTAATTTATAAAGGCCATGTACAAGATATTGGATGGCAAAACTGGGTTAAAAATGGTCAAGTTGCTGGAACAACTGGCTTAGGGAAGAGCCTACAAGCCATATGTATTGCTTTAACTGGAAATATAGCCAATGATTATTCAATTTATTACCGCGTACATTCAAGTGATTTTGGTTGGTTAGATTGGGCTAGTGATGGAAATGTTGCTGGAACAACTGGCTTAGGAAAAGCTATTGAAGCAATCCAAATTCATTTAATGAAAAAAATTGATTTAAAAGCTCTTGAAACAAATAGTGAAGTATCATCTATTTGTGATAAAAAAGGTTATAAAAATGGAGCTGTAGTAACAGAATGGAAAAACATCAATGGAAATAGTTACTACTTTGGAAATGATGGTGTTTTAGTTGTTAACCAATCCATTAAAAAAGATGGAAAACAAGGTTATGTAAATCAATTTGGAAAGTTCGTTCTTTCTAATTCAGGTTTACCTAGTAATGATTTTGTTTGGAATGGTCCTAAATTAACAGCTCAAATGGGTGTTAACTATGGCCCAACTGGCAAAGAAACATATTACAATTTACCAATGGGTGGTGTCGTTGCGATTATGCGTGGCTTAGGTTATTCGGAAGCAGAATATCCTTATTGGGTTCGTAGCGATGGTGTAAAAATGTTTGGTAACTATGTTATGGTTGCTGCGCATCTAGGTGTTTTCCCAAGAGGTTCTTTAGTAAACTGTAGTTTAGGAAAAGCCATTGTATGTGATACAGGATCTTTTGCTTATGGAAATCCTTATCAATTAGATATCGCCACAAATTGGTAGATAGAAATAAAATTCTATATAGAATTTTATGATTTAGAGGGAGGGATTCTATGAAGAAAAAAGATTATTCACTTTGTGTTTGTTTTGTTATTTTTGTGATGTGCTTTTTTGGCTTTGTTTCTATAAACAAAGTTTATGCTTCAGAAGTAACTCCAGATGAAATCTCTGAAGTAAATGAATCCTTAGAACAGACAACTCCAACAAGTGAGAACACTTCTATTTCGGTAGATTATGAAAGTCATGTCCAAGATAAAGGATGGCAAGAAGAAAAGAAGGATGGAGAAGTTAGCGGTACAACTGGTGAAAGTAAGCGAATTGAAGCCGTTAATATTCAATTAGAAAATCAAGGAAATATTCAAGGAAATATTAATTATCAAGCCCATGTACAAGATATTGGTTGGCAAACAACCGTTTGGGGCG